>Ga0308171_1000289_pt1 | contig 130221 bp, 113 predicted proteins | sample PhyGR1_FD_202135 | JGI IMG/M metagenome (GOLD analysis project Ga0308171, IMG submission 202135) | Phyllosphere microbial communities from UC Gill Tract Community Farm, Albany, California, United States - DLSLSG.R1 | ecosystem: Host-associated > Plants > Phyllosphere > Unclassified | place... | reverse complement strand
CCGGATACAGCTACGAATACCGATACGCCTACCAATACGAATACGCCGAAAACACGAAATCGTGAAACACCCACACACCCTGCGCACCTTCGCAAGCCTCGCCGCCATAGCTTCTCTCGCCGCGGCCATGAGAAGCGGTCAAGGATGAGCTGACGCACGGCCGGGAAGTTCGATTGCGGTAGCGGGCCGAATACTATTTTCGTCCCGCCTAAGGGGGCCTTCGTGTTGGGATGAAGGCGTAAGCGATCATTGTCATGAGCGCATAGCGGCGCAGCTCGGTCCAGGATAGGCTCTCGAAATGGGCGCGCACCTTCTCGTTGACGTAGCGGTCGTCGGACAGCCGAACGCCCGTCGGCAGGTCGATGTCGATGCCGGCGTGGCGGGCGCCGGCGCCCGCGCGGTGCCCGGCCCGGCATGGTCGGTGTCCACCACCACGCGACAGGGGATGAACTGCAACGGCTACACTTCGCGTGACAACATGCGGCTCACCAGACGCTTACTCCGCTTCAATCCGTCCGTCCCTTCGAGGGACGGTCTCTAGTTTGAAGAAGCAGGCGGCACGCCATAGCCCGTAGGGCGACGGCGTAGCGTTATATAGGGTACATCGCTTTGACTGAACTGTTCGCGTGCCCGAGTTGCGGCGAAGGGTGGTGCATGATCGCCGTAGATAATGATCAAGTCCGGCCGGTGGCGCGCACTTTGAATTTCCCAGGCCAATGATGAGAAGGTCGATCGGGTGACCTGAGCATAGCGGCATAGCCCTTCATCCAGTTGGAAGGCGGGTGCGCAATGCGCTTGCCCCGTGCCCGGCAAGGGGAGATGTGCATCCAGCGTCATGACGTGGACGAACCGCCGGTGGCCATCGAACAGTGACAGTGCCCGCGCCAACAGCTCGGCATCGCAGACCCCCCTGAATGCGGTTCCGGGGCATGGTCCGATCCCTGGCGCTGCATGCCATATATCCGTGTTAAACCAAGTTCGCGCAAATCCCATAGCAGGATATACGACGCGCCGATCGTACATCAGCGGGCCGTTGCCGTGTAAGGCTTGGGTATCATAGCCTCGCTTGCGTAGCTCTTCCGGCAGGCAGGCCTGCAGTCGCCTGAGCAGTTTAGGCGTATTCGGGATGCCGTTTGCCTGTAAAGCGCAAAGCTCTCTAATCTCTCCGGGCAGCGTCGAGCCTGCGAATGCATGCGCGCTCATCATTATCGTGTAATATGGCCCCAGTTTCTCTAACAGCGGTTCCAAGAGTATTGCTCGTTGAACCGGGTCTCGGGCCCAGCCAAAGGATTCGACCGCCACGGAGAGGATTTGTGAAGGGGGAGAGGTGAGCTTGAGGTCCCGCGTCATGCTGCCGCTCGGAAATGCCGTGAGCGTTCGACCGATAATGAGGCGATTGTAGCTGCCAAGAGCAGCGTGCGCGACGAAGGATTGGGTCAGACGCGTCGTTCCGACATCACCCCGTGCCCCATTGTAAATGATCGCGTTGGCAATCAGCAGAGCACTCACCGTCACAACGAGGGGCCAGATTGCAAAGACCGAGCGACGAACGGCGAACGGTACGATGCTCAGTGCCGTGGTCGCAAATCCCAATGCAACGAATGGAAGAATGATTCTCCATGGGAAATCCGGCATCGAATAGGCATAGTCGACAACCACGCCATGGGACCAGTTGAACCGGCGCGCCATGATATCCAGCATATCCCCGCTGATCACCAACGCAGCTACAAAGGCACCGATGATTGCCTGTACCGACCATCGCATCCGAAGGTGGCGCGTGATCCAATAGCTCAATGGGATCAAAGCATAATCCACCTGAAGCGACTGGTCGCTGGTCCCTCGAAGTAGCAGTAGACGAAGAAAATTCGCGGCAAGGAATACACCAACCGCCAGACAGGCATTCGTGACGCCACGTCGCTGGGGTGCGGTGGACTTCGCTAACATGGACATGCAACTTTTATATGACGCAGCATTGATCTACACTGCCTAGCGTTCTTCCAAATTCAAGCAAGTAAAAGATTGCCATGGATTGTAGTGCCGCGACGTCCTGCGCAGGCCATTCAGTGTCCCGGTTTCATGGTCGGGTCATGTAACATTGAGCCTCACCCCAACTCTGGTCCGGTCTTTACGAAAAAGCGAGTGCCAAGCGAGTTTGGTTGCCGAGGGCGTTCTAGATCGCCTAACAGAACGGCACCGGAGCGGAATTTGAGCGTTGGTTTGGCATGGCCAGGCTGCCCGCGCTTTTGCAATACCAGGCCGGCAGCGTCTTCCGGTCGAAGACGATCGAGCAGCCGGTAAACTTGCCGCCGCTACAGGCCCAGCAGTTCCATCGCTCCGGCGATCCGGATTTCGCCGCGGTCGAGCCGCGCCAGCGTGTCGAACCGGGTGATCTCAGCAGCACTCATTGCCAGCACCGTCATACCCTGCGCGTCCTCGTTGCCGAGGAAGGCTATGACACCGGCGACCCGCCAACAGCATCAGCAGTGCCTTTTCTATCTAGCAGGATGGCGCCATTTGTATCTGGTGCCTATCTTCGCTGTTGCCGCCAGTTAGAAAAGACACCCCTTAGTAGCAGCGGGGGCAACGTGGAGCCATCCCACAGCGCAGCGCTGCCCCCGCTGAGGCGGTGACCTATCGGCTCTTTAACCCCCGACCCGCTGCGCCAGCAGTGGGCCCGGTCACGCTCGGTCGAATGTCTGAAGGTGGTGGGAAACGGTCAGGCGGCTTCCGACGAGCGTCTTGCAAAAACAGCCGTTCGCGCGGAGCCTCTCGCCATGCGTGTCTCCATTCTTCTCTTATTACCGCTCATGTTGGCTTCTTGCTCGTCGGGTTCAGACGAAAACCAACAGTCCGCCTCAGCCCGCGATGCCTCAGAGGCGAGCGATCCTACCCCAATCAAATTGGCGAGGCAGTCCTGTAAACATCTGCGCGAACCGCCGAGAGAATATGAAAAGTTCGACGTCGGCATTTCGGACTACGAAGCGTGCTTGGGCGAGCATGCCAACCTGACCCATCCGGCTAACCGTCAACTTTGCGCTCTCGCGAAGAGCACAATGTCGGCTTCTGGGACATGCATACTGGGTGAGTGATGTCCGCACATGGGCGACTGCGGAACGACCGCCTTTGATATTCAGCGCTTGGAGCTCGACGGACCGTTACGCCAGCGGCACTCGGTTATCAGTCGGCCCAACAATGGGCTTGGTGGCATATGCATCGTCCACTTCTCACCTACACTGAAAATGATGGTATGCGGCGCGTGCATTAAGAGATCAGCGACTGCGTCGTCGTCGATCAAGAGGCCGCCCATATGTCCGCGACGATCGATAGGGAAGCGCCATGCGCGGCTGTCGACAATGATTAAAAATGTGTCAGAGGGCGGAAGGCGTCCTTCGTAGCTTAATATGAGCATGGGTTTCCGGTCACACAAAGCGAGGAAGTAACTGTTCGAATTGCTGTCAAAGCGATAGATTGCGGTCCCGCGATCCTGGTTCGCGTCAAATCTATAATGCCAGCCAGCCTGTGACCACTCACGCTTTGCCGGATTAGCCGGGTGGCGAATATGGGAGCACGTTACTGCGGCGATTCCCATCGCGACTATCCGGACAATTTGCGACAACCGCGTCATCGGGCCACGGTGCATCAATCAAGAAATGTCCGCAACTGGGCGATCACCGCCGGTCGAACGCAATCGTCTCGGCTGTAGCGAACGGCGGGCTGACCACGGCTTCATACCAATCGGCACGGAAGCCCGGCAGTACGGAGAGATGTGCGATCAGGTCTGGCCAGCCAGCCGCTTCCTCGTTGAAGGACCATACATGCCCCGCGACCTCGACATCGCAGCAGATCAAATCCGTCGTAATTTCATCCCGTTTGTAAAAGACCACGGCACGGACGTCGGGCAGCGGCAACTGAGCAAGGACGGCTGGCGTGATCGTCATTTCGATATGATGCCTTGCTGAACAGAAGGCGGCAATCGGCAAGCACCAAGCCTGTCTCGAACGACCGGGTTTGGGCGCTAGCCGTCAGGCAGCTTTTCCGCCCGAAAGCAGTCGGTTCGGGCAAAGCGGATTGAGCGCCATCTGAAAAGGCCATGCAGGCGCCAGCTCACCGAGCATATTCTCCGAGCCCGCGCGCTATAAGCTCCTCGTTTGACAGGCGGGGGCCGCGCTTGAGCTTCGGCGTGCAGAGCCGTCGCCGGTCAATCTTGCCCGCGGTGGAAGAGGGTGGTGCGAAAACCCCGACAGACCCTGAGCTACGTGCGGGCTCGTTGTTATTGCGCTTGGGATGATGCGGCGCAGCGGCCTGGATTGCCTGTGCCATCGCCAGCGCTGCGCCTAGTTGCTTGTTGTCGACGATGGCGGCTTGGTTCACCAGCCGCATCTTGTCGAACACACGGTGGGGCAGCACGCGCTCGCCGTGACGGATTTCGATGCGACCGTCCGGGTACTCGCAGACGTGGACGCGCTTGCGCGCCAGCGAGCGGGTGAGGGGCGTCGGCTCGAGAATGAACATGGCCTTGTTGAAGTGCAGCGCCAGTGAGGCGGTCACGGTCCGCTCCTCGCGCCACACCATCTCCGCCTCGACATTCTCATGCGCGGCCAGCGGGCGGTGCACGTCGCGCGGGTTCGCCGGCGCGCAGGCGAACCCGCGCACTGTGCCGGGCGACGTATGAGGGGAGGAAGGTGTTGGCGTCGTCGATGGACGAGATGCCCGCCAGCCTCATCGCCTTGACCAGCCGGTCCTGCAGAGTGCCATTGGCGCGCTCCACCCGACCCTTGGCTTGTGGCGAGTTGGCGCAGATGATCTCGACGCCTAGCTTGTCCAGCGCCCGGCCGAGATGTGTCATGCCGTCGCTGTCGGCAGTCGCGTTGTTGTTCCGGAAGACGCTGTGCTTGTCCGAATAGAAGGCTACCGGTTTGCCGTGCCGCTCGAGGTCGCTGCGGGTCGCGCGCATGTAGGAAAAGGCGCTCTCGCTTTCCGCCATCTCCAGGTGCATGAGCTCGCTGGTGGCATCGTCGATGTAGACCAGTAGCGTGCAGCGTGTACCACGTCCCTCGAACCCGTCGTGGTCGGAACCGTCGACCTGGACCAACTCGCCGCGGCATTCGCGTCGGTAACGCGGCTGGTGAAGCCGAGCACGCTTGGCGACCTTGGCTTTCCAAACGCCGGCCGCCATCAGCATCTGCCGCAGCGTCTCGCGGGACAGCGTGATCCCATGCTGCTCTGCCAGGTATTCGCACGCCAGCGTCGGGCCGAAGTCGGCATAGCGCTCACGCACGATGGTGACGACCCGGTCGCGGAAAGCCTCGCTGAAACGCCTGTTGCTCGGCCGCCCGCGCTTACGGGACACAAGGCCGGTAGCGCCGTCGGCCCTGACGCGACCGAGCAGTCGGTAGATCTGCCGTGGGCAGAGGCTCAGCGATGCTGCCGCATCGCTGACGCGCAGCTCGCCACACTCGACCCGCTGCAGGATGTCAAACCGCGTCAGTTCGCTCTGGCTCATCGCAACCACCGTCATCAGCGCGCGCCCTCAACCGTGCGGGCGACATGCCATCCGTCGGCCGCGTTGACGTCGACTGTGACATCTCTAACTTGCAGACAGGTGCCTATCTTCGCCAAATTCGATAATAATTGTTATGTTAAATATTGTTAATCTTCCCCCGGCTTGACGGACACCGATAATAGGCTCTGCGGAGCCAGGAGGTGTTTTGATGGCAAGTACGACGAAGCGTCGTTTCACGGACGAGTTCAAGCGCGAGGCTATCTCGGTCTGTGGGCGACGAGCGGTCGCCCACAGACCGAGATAGCGGCTGAGTTTGGGTACTGTGCCGACGATGCTGCGTCGCTGGCAGCGCAGCCAGCAGGAGAGCAGCGCCCCGCCGGCAGGCCCGGCGGCGAAGCCGCCAGTATCGACAATGGCATCGTCAGCGGATCAGGCGTCAGAGATCGCGCGGCTGCGGCGCGAACCGGACCGGGCGCGGATGGAGCGCGACATATTTAAAAAGGCCGTCGGCATCGCATCCGGGCGCCGGTTCCGGCCCTGCACGACCGATAGCCGCCACTATCTGCCGATTGCTTCGAACCTGCTGGCGCAGAACTTCGTGGCGACCGCGCCGAACCGGATCTGGCTTGCCGACATCACGTACATCGCCACCGGCGAAGGCTGGCTGTATCTGGCGGCCGTGCTCGACCTGGCAACCCGCAAGATCGTCGGGTGGGCAATGCGTGACCATATGCGAACCGAGTTGCCGCTTGCTGCCATGATGATGGCCGCTCAGCGGCAGCGTCCAGCGCCCGGCCTCATCCGCCACTTGGATCGCGGGTCGCAATATGCCGCCGGGGCCTATGTCGATTACCTGCCGGCGATCCACGCCGTGCCCTCGATGAGCCGCACAGCCAATTGCTACGACAATGCCCCGATGGAGGGCTTCTTCCACACCCTGAAGGTCGAGCTGGTCCATCAATGCCGATGGGCAACCCAGTCGGAAGCCCGACAGGCGCTGTTCGGATACATCGAAGGCTACTACAACCGGCACCGCATGCAATCGGCCCTCGGGTATCTATCCCCCGAGCAAGCAGAGCAGCGCATGATCGGCTAACCCTGCGTGTCCACCAAAACGGGGGAAGATCAAATGGACCCAGATACACGCTAACGGACATCCATTCCGTTAGCGCGCCCTCCAGCATCCAGGTTGGAGCGGGAAACCGTCCGAGAACGCCGATCTGTTGCGCGACCGCTGCAATATCAGACCGTTTCCGATGCCAGCGTCTCGGCAACCACGCTATCGTCGCTAACCGACCTTGCCGCGGCACTCCTTGTATTCGACGGGATCGCCAGACCGAGGTTTCCACGTAATGTAGCGTGCTCATAATCCGAACGGAACAGACCGCGCGCCTGCAGCAGAGGAACGACCTCCGCGGTGAAGCGGCGAAACTGGCTCGGATGACCAGCATGAACATTGATGCCGTCGAACGCACGCGCCTCGAACCAGCGTTCGATCTCGTTCGCAATCGTCTCGGCCGAGCCGACGAACGGGCTGGTGTATTGATCGCGGTTGAACTCAATCGTTTCGCGCAGGGTCAAGCCACGTGCGACCGCCAGATCGGTGATCCGCTTCGCCTGCGTGAAGAAACTGTTGCCGGCATGGTCGAGTGCGAGGGCCGGGAACGGCGCGTCAAGGTCGTACTGGCGGAAGTCGTGCCAGCCGAACGCCCGCCCGAACTCGGCCAGCGCCTGCTCGAAACTCTGGTCGAGCCGGCGGTGCTCGCGTTCGATTGCGCGGGCATGCTCGTCGGTGTCACCGACGGTGATGGAGAAGCCAGGCAGGATGATGAGGTGCTCCGGATCGCGGCCTAACGCCGCGGCGCGTGCCTTCAGGTCGGTGTAGAAGGCCTGTCCCTGCTCGATCGTCGCGGCGTGGGTGAAGATGGCGTCGGCGACCGTCGCCCCCAGATCTCGACCCTGTTCGGAATCGCCTGCCTGGAAAATCACCGGCTCGCCCTGTGGTGAGCGCTGGATGTTTAGTGGGCCGACAACCTGGAAATGCTCACCCTTGTGGTGGAGCGCGTGGAGCTTGCTCTTGTCGAGGAATACGCCGGTTGCGCGGTCGCGCACCAGCGCGCCGTCCTCGTACGAGCGCCAGAGGCCGCGCACGACGTCGAGATACTCGAACGCGCGCCCGTAACGGGTGGCATAGTCGAAATGCTCGTCGCGGTTGTAATTGCCCGCGGTGCCCGCGTCGCCGCTCGTCACCACGTTCCACCCGGCGCGGCCCTTGCTGATCAGGTCGAGCGAGGCGAGCCGACGGGCGAGATTGTAGGGTGCATTGTAGGAAGTCGTCAGCGTGCCAACCAAGCCGATGTGGCTGGTCGCCACCGCAAGTGCGGACAGCAGCGTCAGCGGCTCCAGCCGGTTGAGATAGTGCGGGGGTGAATCGGCGGTGATGAATTGGCTGTCGACGATGAAGACAAGATCGAACTTGGCAGCCTCCGCCTGACGAACGATGTCGATGTACCAGTCAATGTCGACGCTGGCATCGACGGGTATCTCCGGGTCGAGCCAGCGGCTGGTCTGGCCGGGGCCGCCGACCCCCGTGGTGACGAGGCCGAGCTTCAGCTGTCGCTTGGTCATGGATAGGTCCTTGTCTGTGTTGCCGGTGAAAGGGGACGACGGGTCAAAGCGGCTGGAAGTGCGGGGCGACCGCCACGGGTGCGGCGAGCAGCCCAGCCTCGTGGAACAGGTCGGCAATCCTCTGTTCCTCCGCGATCAGGTTCGGGTCGATCGGCACCGCGACGTTAACACTGCGATTGAGGTAGCGCCGGGTCGCCGCAATCGGCACGCCGGTCTGCTTGGTGAGCATCTGGGCATAGGCTTCGCGGTTGGTCTCCCCCCAGCGCCGTGCCGTGGTGAAGCGGCGGGCGAGATCGGCCAGGAGCGGTCGTTTATCGCGCAGCGACGCATCGGTCGCGAACACGAAGCCCAGACCCGGGGTAAGCGGCCGGTCGACCGGCACGATCCGCATGCCGTCGCTCAACTCGCCGATCGCGGCATAAGGGTCCCAGATCGCCCAGGCGTCCACCGCTCCGCTGGTGAGCGCGGCGCGACCGTCGCTTGGGCTCAGGAACTTGATGTCGATGGCGTCGAACGGCTTGTTCAACCGCTTCAGTCCGGCGAGCAGCAGGTAGTGGCCGATCGAGCCGCGCGGCGTGGCGACGCGCCGGCCGATCAGGTCGTCGAACCGCCGGATCGGCGACGAACCCGACACCATCACGGTCGTGCTCGGCCCTTGCGACCGAAATGCGGCGACGGCCCTGACGCCCGCATCCGCCTGCAGGCTGAAGATGAACGGCGCGTCGCCGCCCACTCCGGTATCGATCGCACCAGCGGCAAGTGCCTCGATCAAGGGCGCGGCATTCGGGAATTGCGTCCATTCGATCGTGTAGGGGACATCCTTCAATTGCCCCGACGCTTCCAGTAGTGCCTGGATCCCGCCGCGCTGATCGCCGACCACCAATGTCTTGCTGCTGCTCTTGGTACAGGCGGAGAGCAACGCAGCACCTGTCATGGCGAGCGCCTGTCGGCGGGAAACAAGCGGTAAGGTCGGCATGGGTCTGTTCCTTGAGTGGTAGGCGCGAGGGATTAGAAGCGCGTGCGCAGCGTCACGCCGTAGGTGCGCGGCTCACCGACCGCGACTTGGGTAAGCCCCCATGTCGCGTTGACCGTGGCGGTGAGAAGGTAATCCTTGTCGAGCAGGTTGCGCACCCACAGTGACACGTCCCACGGCCCACCGTCCCGGCGCATGCCGACTTGCGCACCAACCAGCGCATAGCCCTTGATCCGGGTGAACGGATCGTCGTTGACCGACGAATAGAAGCTGGAGCGATAGCTGGCGTCGGCCGCGACATAGCCCGACACGCCATCTGCGACGGGTGCCTCGTAGCGCGCCTGCACTGCGCCCGCCCATTTCGACACGCCCGACAGCGGCTGGCCCGAGATGTCGCACGAGGTCTGATAGGATAGCAGGAAGGGGCAGATCGCATTGGTGTATTTGAGATAGGTCGCGTCGGTGAACGCTCCCGATGCCGTCAGCGTCAGCCCACGGGCTATCGCGGCGCGCGCGTCGACCTCGACGCCGCGGCTGCGGACCTTGCCGGCGTTGCCGAGATACGCGACACGATTGGATACGTCATAGAGGTTCGCTTGATAATTCTGGTCGATCGTCCAGAACAACGCGGTGTTGAATTGTACCCGGCGGTTCAGGAATTGGGTCTTCAGCCCGAGTTCGTACGCATCGACCTTTTCCGGTTCGACGAAGATATTGATGCCTGTGCTGCGACGCACCAGGTTGATCCCGGCCGATTTGTAACCGCGCGAGTAGCTGACGTACGCGTGGACGTCGTTGCCGAAGTCGTGGTTCGCGCTGAGCAGCCACGACACCGTGCCCTTCGATCGTTCGGCATCATAGGCGCCGCCCGATGGCGCATAGGCGGCGCGGATTGCGGCCGCTGTCGCCTGATAGGCGAGTGGCAGACTGGCAATCGGCGCAGGCGTGCCGACCTGCACCGCATCGTAGCTGCCGGTCTTCTTTTCGTAGGTGTAGCGCAGGCCGCCCGTCAGGCTGGTGTCGGGGGTGATATGCCACGTCGCCTGCCCATAGGCAGCGTAGCTATGGGTCGCAGGATCAAGGTAGCTGAACGTATCGAGGCCGTTCAGCAGTGCATCGGGCGCGCCCGGTCCGAAATACCATTTCGCTGCGTCCTTGTTGAACGACACCTCCTGCTTCAGTTTCGCCTGTTGCCAGAAGTAGTAGAGCCCGGCTGTATATTCGATCGCCCCGCCGCTCGGCGAGGTGAGGCGCAGTTCCTGGCTGAACTGCTTCTGATCGGTGTTGACCGTTCCCTGTCCCAGGACATCGGCACCGAACTGGTCGCCGTCCCAATTGGGTATCCACTTCCAGAACCGCGCCGCAGTGATCGACGTCAGCGTATGCCCGCCCAGTGTCGCATCGACGCGCGCGGCCAGGCCGCCGCTGGGCATCTCGATCGCCTGCGAGCCGTTGATGTCAGTACGACGTGCGTAGGGATCGATCGCGATCGGCGTGTAGCCGACGTCGGCCGCATGCTGGTAGAATCCCTTCACGGTGCTTCCGTCGGCTCGCGTGGTCGGGAGCACCTGGCCCGACAGGTAGAAGCCCATGTTGCCGGTCTGGCGCGCGTAATCGCCGATCAGTCGCACTGACAGCGTGTCGGTCGGTTTCCACAACAGGTCGGCCTTGACCGCCACATTGTCGTAATTGTCCCAGTCCTGGCGCTTCGTTGTGTTGTAGACCAGCCCGTCTCGGTGCGACACCAGCCCGCTGACGCGCAGCGCCAGCGTGTCGCTCAGCCCGCCCGACACCGAGGCCTGCGCGCGCATGTAATTGTAATTGCCGTAGGTGATGTCGGCGAGCACCTCGGGGGTGAAACTCGGCAGGCGGGTGCGCACGTCGATCGCCCCCGCGACCGTGTTCTTGCCGAACAACGTACCCTGCGGGCCGCGCAGCACTTGAACGCTGTCGATATCAAGCAGGTCGTTGATGACGGTGCCGGTGCGCGGACGATAGACGCCGTCGATGTAGAGGCCGACCCCCTGATCGAGTCCGTCGTTGGTGCCGCCCGAGTTGGTGCCGAGCCCGCGGATAGTGATTGTCTGGTTGCGCCCGCTGAACCCCTGAATACTCACGCTAGGGGTGAAAGCGGCGAGGTTCTTCAGGCTGGTCTGCCCGCCGACCGCCTCGATCTGCGCCGACGACAGCGCGGTAATCGCGATCGGCACCGTCTGCAACGTCTCGTTCTTGTAGCGTGCCGTGACGACAATCTCCTGATCATCGGTCGCCGCCGTCGGGGCAGGATCCGCGTCGGCCGCCGCAGTATCCCTCGTGCCCGTCGTGCTACGCGGCACATCCTCGGCGTAGGCGGGTGACAGCGTGGTGGTGGCGAGCAACAGCGCCGCAGTGTTGGCGAGGCGGCGTGCGAGACGAGGCGGCATGGGTAGTCCTTGTATGATGGTGGAGAGTTGCACCCCCCGCAGCGCGGACGTGCGTCTCTCGGCCCCGAGACGGTTGATCGCGGGGTGGTTTGGATCGGTAGTTCCGCGAGGCGGCGGGTCCTGCCGCCCCGGGTCGTTGCTTCCTCGTGTGGCTCAGGCCGCGACAGCTACGGGGCGGCTCGTCTCGCGATCCACCGCGCGACGGACACTCGCACGGGCGAACAGGGCATCGGTGCGGTCGGCGAAATGCGGGAACGTCGCCCGTTCCAGTCCCAAGCCATCGGCCCAGCGTCGCACCACCAGCGCATAGGCATCGACGACAGAGAAATGATCGCCGATGAGATACGGCGAAGGCGTTGCTGCCGCATGCGCCTCAAGCTCGGCGAGCGCGGCGGCAAAGGCGGCGCGGCCGGGCGCCTCCAATGCGCGCTGCACCGCAGGATCGTCGGCGTAGCGCTCGGGCCGTCGCACCTGCGCCAGTGCGACGTGCACCGTGCTGGCGATCCATGTCATCCACGCGAAGGCCTGGGCCCGAGCGAGCGGATCGCCGGGCAGAAGGCCGGCAGCGGGATAGCGATCGCAGATCCAGCCCAAGATCGCCACCACCTCGCGCAGCGGCATGCCGTCGACGACCAGCACCGGCACGCGTCCGCGCGGGTTGATTGCGCGATACGCCGGGGTGTGCTGCTCGCCGTTGGCGAGGCTGACCGGCACGGCATGGTAATCCGCGCCGGCCTCTTCGAGCGCGACGAGGGGTGCGAAGGCCGATGTGTTGGGCGCGTAGTATAGCGTGATCGACATGGGCGTTCCTTTCAGATGACGTAGAAGCCGTGCGTGCCGTCGCGTGCGAGCTGGTCGACCAGACCGAACTCCCAGTCGAGATAGGCCTGCATCGCGGCCGCGGCGTTGTCGGTCCCCTCGTACGGGCGCTTGTAGCGGCCGTGCGGTCCGCGCGGCGGCAAGGTGGTCGATCCAGTTTCGAGCGGCCCGTCGAAGCCGCCATCAAGCACCAGGATCTCCCAGCCCATCTGCGCCAACCACGATGCGGTCATGTCCGCGCGCGGGCCGATATCGTCGGCGAGCACAATGCGCGCGCCGCGCACGGGCGCGAAATGGTCGGTTTCCTGCACAAGCTGGCCGCCCGGCGCCTCGACGAAGCCCGGCGGATGCCCCGCAGCATGTTCCTCCGGCGTACGCACGTCGAAGCGGTAAAGCGTCCGCGTGTCGTCGGCCGCGAGGCTGGAGAGTTCGCCAGCGTCGATACGGCGTACGCCGGCGCGGTAGGCCACATCACGTGCGCGCGCGCGCGCCTCAATCCGTTTCGGCGACGGCACGTCGGCGACGCGACGCGCCTGGCCGCGGTCGAGCGCCTGGCCGGCCAGCGTCCATCCGATCGTACCGTTGCGCAGCGCGACGACGCGGTTCGGCAATCCTGCGTTGATCAGCGATTGCGTGCCGATGATGCTGCGTGTGCGGCCGGCGCAATTGACCACGATGGTGGTGTCGGGATCGGGCGCAGCCGTCGGGGCGCGCAGGACGAGTTCGCCGCCCGGCACACTAGTGCCCGTCGGGATGCTCATCGTCGCATATTCGTCGAACCGGCGCGCATCGAGGATGGCGATGTCCGCCTTCTCGTCGATCAGCGCCTGCACGTCGTGCGCGGCGAGCGAGGGCGTGTGCCGCCGCGCCTCCACCAGCTCACCGAACGCCTTGCTGTAGGAATTGACGTCCTGGAACAGTTCGAAGCCGGCATCGCGCCACCCGGCCAACCCGCCCTTCAGCACCGAGACGTTCGTATATCCGAGAGAAGCGAGCGTGCGCCCCCCCGCTTCGATCAATCCCTCGCCATCGTCATAGATCACGATCGGCGTCGCCTTGCGGGGTACGCGGCGCTCGATCTCGACCGCGATGCGATCGGGGGGCAGTTGCGCGGCGAACAACGGGTGCCCCCCGGCAAAGGCGTGCTCGTCACGCAGGTCGAACAGCGCGAGTTCCTGCCGCGCCAGCAGTGCGTTGCGGATATCGTGCGGCGTCACGCGGTCACCTGTGCGGGTTCGGTGTATCCGGAGATGAACGGTCGGGCGGTGCCCGCTTCGGTAAAGGTGGCCCGCTCGACGCGGCCGATGTCCGCGCCGTAGACGTGGATACTAATCGAGACGCGATCGTCGTACGCGTTGCTGACGCGGTGGATGTCACCCGTTTCGGGCGAGAGCGTCGCGACAGCGCCGGGTTCCAAACGTGTCGGTGCGCCGACGGGGTGCAGTTTGCCATTCTCGACGCGCACATAGCGTTGATCGACCTCGGCGCCGCGCAGCACGCCGACCAATCCCCAGACGCGGTGGTCGTGGATGGGCGTCGCCTGTCCCGGTCCCCAAACGAAGCTCACGACGGAGAAGCGTTCCTGCGGATCGCGGTGCAACAGATATTGGCGATAACGATCGGGATCGGGCGCGGCATAGGCCGGATCGATCCAGTCGTCGCGCGCGACCAGCGCGGCGAGCGGCGCGGTCAGCCGAGCGAGGAATGCGTCAGGCGATGCATCCGGCGAGGCGACGATTGCCTCGACCTCATGGACCAACCTGCCGATGGCGGTGACGTGCGTGTCGCTCATTCCGCAGCCTCCGCCAGCGGTTGCTGGCGCTCGGCGACCGCCGCGCGCAGCAGTGGCAGTAGCCGGCGGCCGTAATCGATCGCATCCTCCAGCGGATCGAAGCCCCGGAAAAGGAAGGTGCGCACACCCAGATCGTAATAGTCGAGTAGCGCCTCCACGACCTGATCGGGCCGACCGACCAGCGAGGTGGTGTTGCCCGGCGCGCCCGTCAGCTTTGCGATCTCCGTCCACAAGCGGCGGTCACGCACCTTGCCGCCAGCCGCGGTCTCCAACAGGCGGCGTGCTCCCTCCGATTGCGTCGCCGCGCGCGCCATGATCGATGTGCCGGCATCCTTGAGAGCCTGTGCATCGGCAAGGATGCGCTCGGCGCGGGTCCACGCCTCTTCCTCGGTCCGGCCTAAGATCGGGCGGAACGACACGCTGAAGCGCGGCTCAGGCCGCCCCGCTTCCGCCGCGCTGGCGCGCACGCGGGCGATGATCTCGGCGGTCTGCTCCAGCGTCTCGCCAAAGAAGGCGTAGGTCTCGGCATGGCGTCCTGCGACGCGGATCGCGGCATCGGATGCACCGCCGAAGAAGATGGGGACGTGCGGCAGTTGCACGGGACGTACCGCTGTGAAGCTGTCGCGGACGCGGTAATAGGGACCATCGTGATCGAACGGCCGGGTCGCTGTCCAGCTCTTCTTCAGTACGTCGAGGTAATCGTCGGTGCGCGCGTAACGCTCGTCCTTGGTCAGGAAATCACCGTCGCGCTGCTGTTCCGCATCCGACCCTCCGGAGATGATGTGCACCGCCAGCCGGCCGCCACTGAACTGGTCGAGCGTCGCGATCTGGCGCGCGGCGACGGTGGGCTGGACGACGCCGGGGCGGTGCGCGAGCAGCAATTTGATGCGGCTCGTCGCCTGCGCGACAAAGGCCGCGACCTGAAAGCCGTCGGGTGCGGCGCTATGATAGCCGATCAGGATGCGGTCGAACCCGGCCTGTTCGTGCGCCAGTGCGAAGGCCGCGGTGTAGCTCGGGTCGATCGCGGGACCGTTCTGCGCGTGCGTTTCCGACGCGTAGCTGGTGCCGATCATGCCCAGGATCTCGAGTGGCTGCGTCATGGAAGAACTCCTTGTCGATGGCTATTCGGCGGCTTGCGGCCAGCTCTCTTCGCGCGCCCGCGCAACTCCGAGCCGCGCGAGCAGGCGACGGCGCAGCACGGCGTCGGGGGTGCGTGGCCGCTCGGCAGGGATGCGTTCCTCCGCGACGATGCGACCATCCTCCAGCACCAGCACCCGGTCGGCGAGTGCTATCGCCTCGTCGATGTCGTGCGTGATCAGCAGCACCGCTGGCGCGTGACGCCGCCACAAGGCGAGCACAAGCTCGTGCATCTGCAGCCGGGTGAGCGCATCGAGCGCCGCGAACGGCTCGTCGAGCAGCAGCAGGGCGGGCTCGCGTACCAGAGCGCGCGCCAGCGCGGCGCGTTGCGCCTCGCCGCCAGATAGCGTCAGTGGCCAGGCATCAGCGCGGTGATCGAGCCCAACCTCCGCGAGCGCCGCGTCGGCACGCACGCGGCGGTCACGACCCGATATGCCAAGTACGACGTTCTGCCAGACCTTCTTCCAGGGCAGCAGGCGGGCCTCTTGGAACACCACGGTACGCGTGTCGGGGACAGCAACCTCGCCAGCGCTCGGGTGGTCGATCCCGGCCAATGTACGCAGCAGTGTCGTCTTGCCCGAGCCGCTGCGACCCAGCAGTGTGACGAACTCACCGGCGGCAATTTCCAGGTCGAGACCGTCGATGACTGTGTTGCTGCCAAACCGGCGCGTCAGCCCTCGCAGCGTGACCACCGGACGCGCGCGCGTCGGGAAGCGGATGGGCGCGCTCATGCCGAAGCCTCCAGCACGGTCGGTCGCCAGGCGAGCGAACGTCGCTCGATCAGCCTGACCAGGGCATCTGCGCCGAGCCCCAGTGCGGCATAGACCATCAAGCAGACGACGATGATGTCGGTGCGCATGAAGTCACGCGCGTTGTTGATGAGATAGCCGAGTCCCGAGGAAGCGTTGATCTGCTCCGCCACCACCAGGATCAGCACAGAGATCGAGAGGGCGTAGCGCAGGCCTACCAGCAAAGACGGCAGCGAGCCGGGCAGCACGACGTGGCGGACAATCGCGCCGCGCGACAGCCCGAATGCGCGCGCCGCCTCGATGAGCCGCGCATCGACGCCGCGGATGCCGTTGTAGAGGTTGAGATATACCGGGAAGGTCGTTGCCACCGCGATCAGCACGATCTTGGGCGTTTCGCCTATGCCGAACCATACGATGAACAGCGGCGTCAGCGCCAGCGTAGGTAAGGTACGCAGCATTTGCACCGGTGAGTCGATCGCCACCTCGCCGCGCCGTGACAGCCCTGCAAGGAGCGCCAGCGCGCCGCCACATACGATGCCAATGCACAAGCCCAGACCTGCACGGCCAAGCGACACCAGCACGTTGTGGCCGAGCTCGCCCGAGACGATCATACCCGCCATGGTCGTCAGCACAGCAGAGGGGGCAGCCAGCGTGCGCGGTGGAATTATGCCGCTGCGCGATCCGGCTTCCCACGCGAGCAAAAGTAACAGTGGCGACACCCAGCGCAGGTTTGCCGCTCCCAGGCGTCGCAAACGCCCAAGGGGCCGCAGTGACGATGCGGGGGTCGTGGCGATCGATGCCATGCAGCCTCCATTCCGGCGGAATGCCGGCGGTGACGACAAGGAACAGCTTATCTCCTACTAGATCAATATACATTTGCTTAACCGATTGATTGGCATCGCTTATAGGTCGTGCATGCCGATGAACCTTCCCATCGATGTATTGCGCAGCTTCGTCGCCGTCGTGGACGCCGGTTCAATGCTGCGCGCGGCGGAGCGTGTGTTCCTCAGCCAGCCGGCAGTCAGTCTGCAGATGAAGCGGCTGGAGGATCTGGTGCAATTGCCGCTGTTCGTGCGCGAGGGACGGCGACTGGTGCTCACCCCGCAAGGAGAAGTACTGCTCGTTCATGCGCGCGAGATCCTTGCGCTCAACGATCGTATTGTGGCGTCGCTCACCAGCGACGCACTCGCCGGGCCGGTCAGGATCGGCTTCGTGCAGGATTTTGCGGAGACGCTGCTGCAAGGTGTGCTGAGCCAGCTTGTGGCGCTCCATCCCAATGCGCGACTGGAGGTGCGTGTCGGTGGTACGCCGCAACTGCACGATATGCTGGACAGCGACCGTCTCGACATCATCCTCGGGATGGGTGCGGTCGACGACCCCGCAGCCATCCGAACCGAGCCGATGCGCTGGTTCGGTGAACCTGGACTTGCGGCGCAGGATACGATCCCTCTCGCGGTTCTTGAGCGACCCTGTCGCTTTCGTGACGCGGCGATCACCGCTATCGAACGAGCGGGACGACCCTATCATCTCGTGGTTGAAACGGCGAGCCTGTCGGTCCTGCGCGCCGCGGTGCTGGGCGGCGTCGGCATCACTTGCCGTAGCGACCTGTTTACCGGACTATCCCCTCTTCCGGATCAGCTTCTTCCGACCTTGCCATCGGTGTCATGCATCTTACGGCATCGTAACCCGCTAACACCCGCGATGACTCAACTCTGCGGAACGATCATACAGAAGGTATTAGATTTATAATATTCTCGCGCCCAGTTTCTATTATCTTTTTAGTATAGGTCATAATGACAGCCCCCCACGCAAAATGCATGATTTTCCGCGCAGACCCTCAAAATCGCTTCCATAGTGATGATCAAATGAACCATGTTAGGATCAGGTCCTATTGATGTGAGCGTTGCGATCTGATTCAGGCTTCGCGAGGAGACTAGGCATCGTGGACAAAGGGCAGCTAGAGAAGGACTGATGCGAGGCTGACGAAGCCGATGTAGGACTCGGCGGTTTTGTCGTATCGGGTGGCGACCCGTCGCCAGTTCTTGAGTCTGTTGAACAGTCGTTCGATCTGGTTGCGCCAGCGATACTTGCCCCGATCATGCGCAGCCGGGTTTCGACGGTTGCGCCGAGCCGGGATCACCGCCTCGACGTTCATGCTGGTCAGGGTGTCGCGCACCGCGTCGCTATCATAGCCTTTATCTGCAAGTAGAGCGTCGATCCGGTCGGCGATCATGCGCATCAGGGGCCCGAAGCCTTGCGTGTCGTGCGCCTGCCCCGGCGTCAGGATGAAGGCGAGCGGGCGACCTCTGACATCGCAGCGGGCGTGGAGTTTGGTGGTGAAGCCGCCGCGCGATCGGCCAAGCGCCTCGGCCGCGCCAGTCCCTTTTTTATGCCCACGGCACAATGGTGTGCCCGGACAATGGTGCTGTCGATCATGTCGGCGCGACCATCGCGTGCCACCGCACCGGCCAGCGTCTCCAGCATGGCGTCGAACACACCCGTCGTTGCCCAGCGAAGGTAGCGGCGGAACACGCTGTTCCACTTGCCATATTCTTCCGGCAGATGCCGCCATTGCGCACCCGTCCGCGCGATCCACATCATGCCTTCGAAGAAGGGCCGGTCGTCACCAGCGGGACGACAGCCACGTCCGCGCTCGGCCGATAGCAGCGGCCCGATCAACGACCATTCCTCATCCGACAAACCGATCCGCTCGTCCAAGCCTGCCTTCAAAAGGCAGCCTTGAATCGGTCGCGCGTTACACCGTCAAGCTTTGTCCACGATGCCTAGCACACCGTGGGATCAAACATGTAGGCAGTGAGCCCGGCTGCCGAGAACGACGATCGATTTATTCCCCGACGCCTCTATCCTGCCCGGCTATGCCAAAACTTATCGCTCACCTCAGGCCCGTGACGCTGTTCGACATCGAGGGTGATGAAACGCCGTCCAAGCGCCGGCTTGCCGACGCCGGAGAACGGTTGATGGGGACCCATGGCATCGACACGCCTTCGCTCCAGGAGATCGCGGCCGCAGCGGGTCAGGCGAACAAGTTCGCGGTACAGTATCATTTCGGCGGGCGTGACGGACTGATCGACGCCATCTTCGCGATCCGGATGCGACACATTGTCATGCGGCGCCAGGAATGTATCCACCAAGCCGAAGAGCGCGGCTTGACGGATGATCTCGGCAGTTTGCTGGAGGCGGTGTTCCTGCCGATGTCGGAACAGATCGACGCGAACGGCCACCACAGCTATGCGCGGCTGCTGCTGCAATATACGACGCGGATCGGGTTCGATCCGCATCGCCGGGACGACCCGTTCAACGCCCGGCGAGGACTCGCCGTGTCCCTGATGGAGCGGATGGCCGACCTGCTCGACCTGACCACATCGCAATTCGAACTGGCTTTTTCCCAGCAGCATTTTGCGATGATCGTCGGGCTGGCGGCGCGTGACAATTTCGCCTTCCGCGGACGCCCCATATTGTCGCTCGAAGATCTGATCGATCAGACCATCGCCATGACCGTACCCGCGCTGGAGGCGGCCGCCCACTTCATACTGCGACGCGGCTGAGCCCCCCCGCCCCCCGCCCCCCCGCGCGCGAAGGGAAAGTTGCACCCCCGCAACCAAAAGCTTCTTCAAATTCCCATCGATCAGATAGGATAAGTGGAGACACTTAATCCGCATCGGGTGCGGTCATGGGGGAAAGTTCGATGGCTGGTCGCCACTCTAAGCACAGGATCGCCGTGCGGGCGGCGGGGCATGCGTGGCTATGGCGCGCGGGCACGCTTGCCATAGCGCTCGTTCCCGCTGCGGTTCGCGCCGCGCCGCCACAGGATCAGACGGGCCTGTCCGACATCGTCGTCACGGCACAACGCCGCGTCGAAAGGTCGCAGCAGGTGCCGATCTCGATCCAGACTCTCGATGCGAAGGCGCTCGACACCCTCGGCGCGCGCCGCCTGAGCGACGTGGAGGTCGCCACGCCGTCCCTGTCGTTCGGCGACGGCAGCGAACAGGGCCGCACCGGTATCCGCGGCGTCATCGATTACTCGCGCAATGCCGGCTATGATTCCCGCGTCGGCGTCTATGTCGACGGCGTCTATTACAGCCGGTCCTGGATGAACAACCTGACGCTGTCCGGCATCCGGCAGGTCGATGTGTTGCGGGGTCCGCAGGGCACGTTGTTCGGCAAGGACACGGATGCCGGTGCCCTTTCCATCACCACGATCCAGCCGTCGAAGACGCTGGGCGGCGAGGTCAGCGCGGATATCGGTAACCTGGGCTATCGTCAGATCGCGGCGCGCAGCAATTTGCCACTGAATGACAGCGTCAGCCTGCAACTCAGTGGCACCCATCTGCAAGGCAACGGCTATTACCACAACGTCCTGCTCGGCAAACGCAATCAGGGCATCAATTCCGACGCTTTCCGCGCCCAACTCCGGGTCCATCCGGACGAAGGGCTGGATGTCACGCTGGCGACCGATTTCACCGACGACGACAACTCGACGCTCCACTACACCTATGTGCCGCCGGCGGGCAGCGATCCGTTTGAGATTCGCTCCTATGTCGACGATGGCGCGCGACGGCGGATGGGCGGCGTGTCGCTGACCGCGCAGAAGGACATCGGCGGAGGGTTTCAGGCCACGTCGATCACGGCCTGGCGATCGGGCCACCAATTCCTATACTTTAACAACGAGACCGGCCCCACGCCGATCCTGACCGCGGACCTGCGTCAATATACCGACCAGTTCACGCAAGAACTGCGGATCGCTTCGCCGCGCGAGCGCCGCTACGATTTCGTCGCGGGCGTCTTCTACTTCGGGGGCAACAACCGGGACCGGCAGGCGCTGAGCTTTGGCTCGGGCCTGCGCGCGCTCGGCCTCGGGGGCGCCGTGGGCAAGGTCGCGACGCTTGCTACGTCGGTCAGCACCGACTCGATAGCCGGTTTCTTCCAGGCGAACGTGCGACCGTCATCCCTTGTCGAGCTGTTCGCCGGGGCGCGGCTGACCTATGAGCGCAAGCGTCTGAACGACATCACGACCGCCGACCCGACCGGGTTGTTCTCGACGCCGATCAGCGGCTATCGAGACGCGCTCGCCAATACCTTCTTCACCCCCAAGGGCGGCATCAACCTGCATCTGCGGCGCAACGTGCTGCTGTTCGGCACGATCGGCCGTGGGTTCAAGAGCGGCGGCTGGAACGTCGAGGCGACCAGCCCCGCCGCCTTTGCCGCCGGTATCCGCTTCAAACCCGAAACAGTGACCAGCTACGAAATCGGGCTCAAGAGCGATTTCCTCGATCGTCGCGCTCGCGTCAACGTCACCGGCTTCTACGAGAGGTTCGACGATTTCCAGGTCTTCACCTTCGTCAACGCCACCGTCGGCGGTCGCACGGTCCTGGCCAGCAGCCTGTCGAACGTCGGCAAGGTCTCGTCCAAGGGAATCGAGACCGAAATTGCGATCATCCCGGTCACCGGCCTGACGCTGGCCGCCCAGTATAGCTACAACGACAGCGTATACGACCGGTATCCGGGGGGTGGCGGCACCGTTGGCACCACCGTCCTCGATGCCGATGGCGTGCAGACCCCCTATGCGCCGCGTCACAAGGCCTATGTCTCGGCCGATTACGAAAGGCCGCTGGGTGCGGGCCTGCCGCGCTTGCAGGCGCATATCGGCTATAGCGTCCAGTCTTCGGAGAATTTCGATCCGAAGGTCGCCAACCCGGTGTTCGGGAAAGCCTATTTCATTCCGGGCTACGACCTCGCCGATGCACGGATCGGGCTGACGTCCGCCGATGGCCGGTGGCGCGCGTCGCTTTGGGGTCGCAACATCTTCGACAAGCAGTACATCCGCTTCGCCAATCGCACCGCGATCCTCGGCAACGCCGCGATCCTCTACGGCACGCCGCGTACCTATGGCGCGACGCTCGGCTACACATTCTGAGCACGCTGGAGGGACAAGCATCATGACCAACCCCCGCCAGATCAAGCTCGGCGCCTTTATCATGGGCGTCGGCCATCATATCGCCGCCTGGCTCCACCCCTCGGTCGAGCCGCGCGATCTGGTGTCGCTCGATCATTATGTCCGGATCGCGCAGGCCGCGGAGGCGGCTCGGTTCGACGCCTTGTTCTTCGCGGACAATGTCGCCGCACCGCCGCTGTCGCCTTTGTCCGCGCAGGCCGCCCCGGTCTATTATCTCGAACCGCTGATGCTGCTCGGCGCGCTGGTCCCGGCGACGCGGCGGATCGGGCTCGTCGCGACGGTGTCGGCGACCTACCTGCCCCCCTATCATCTCGCGCGGAAGTTCGCGACGCTCGACCATATCAGCGGCGGGCGCGCCGGATGGAACTGCGTGACGTCGGGGTCCGATGCCGAGGCGCGCAATTTCGGCCTCGACGCCCAGATCAAACATGCCGAACGCTATGAACGAGCCGCCGAATATATCGATGTGGTCAAGGCGCTGTGGGACAGTTGGGGCGACGACGCGTTGCTGTTCGATCAATCCGGCCGCCGCTTCCTCGACCCGGCCAAGGTTCGGGCGATAGAGCATAACGGACGCCACTTCCGCGTCCAAGGCCCGCTGCAAGCCGGACGGCCCATCCAGGGCCATCCGGTCATCGCACAGGCTGGATCGTCCGGGGACGGCATCGCTTTGGCGGCGGCCACGGCGGAACTCGTCTTCACCGCGCAACAGTCGCTGGGCGAGGCGGTCGCCTTCGCCGACACGGTGCGCGACCGCGCGGTCGCGGCCGGGCGTCGCCGCGAAGACGTGGTGGTGATGCCCGGCTTGATGCCCTTCGTCGCCGAAACGCAGGAAGAGGCACAGCGCCTCCACGACGAACTCCAGGCGCTGGTCGATCCGCGGATCGCGATCGGGCTCGCCTCCGCGATGATGGGCGCGGACCTCGGCCAATATCCGCTTGACGGCCCCGTCCCCGACCTTCCTCCCACCGAGGGCTGGCAGAGCCGTCAGAAGCTGTTCTTCGACCTTGCCCATGCCGAGGGTCTGACGATCCGCGAACTGGCCGTCCGCGTTGCCGTCGCCCGCGGTCACAAGGTCGTCATCGGCACGGCCACGCAGATCGCCGACGAGATGGAGGCGTGGTTCCGCGCGGGGGCGGCGGACGGCTTCAACATCATGCCACCGACCCTGCCGCACGGCCTAGATGACTTCGCCCGGCTCGTCGTCCCCGAATTGCAGCGGCGCGGCCTGTTCCGCACCGATTACGAGGGGGATACGTTGCGGGCGAACCTGGGGCTGGCCCGCCCGGCTGGACGCACGGCATGAGCGCCCGTCCCGTCTATCGCGGCTGGCACATGGTCGGGGCGGTACTCATCGCCCTGATGCTGTGCGGGACCACCACGGTCGTCACCACCTTCGGCATCGTCACCGCGCATCTGACGCGTGCCTTCGGCTGGAGCCAGGGCGCGATGGCGACCGCGCTGTCGCTCTTTCTACTCGCCACCACGCTGGCGGTGCCGGTGGTCGGCATCGCCGTCGACCGCTTCGGTTCGCGGCGCACGGCCATGGCCGGCACGCTCGCCTTTGCGGCGCTGCTTGCACTGGCGGGGGGAGCGATCACGTCGCTGCGCGGCCTGATGGTCTTCTACGCCCTGTTCGGGGCGGTCGGTGCGTTCACCAATCCGATCGTCTATATCAAGGCGCTGTCCGCCTGGTTCGACCGTCGCCGCGGCTTCGCGCTCGGCCTTGCGGTGGCGGGCCAGGGCGTGGGTGGCGCGATCCTGCCGATGGCCGTCGAGTCCATCAGCGAAGCGTTTGGTTGGCGCCACGCCTTTTATGCTCTGGCAGCCGGCCTGGTCTTGCTCGTTCTGCCGCTCGTCGTCCTATTCGTGCGTGAAGATCCGGCAGAGGCGGGCGTCCCCTTCGCCGATGCGGCCGATCCCGTCCGCATCGACCAGCCGGCGGTATCATCGGGTCTGACCGTGGCCCAGGCGCTGCGGACCCGTGCCTTCTGGATCATCATCGCGGTCTTCCTGTTGTTCGGAATGACCAGCTACGCGCTGACCGCGAATTTCGTCGCGTTGATGCTCCAGCGTGGGGCCGGCACGCTGCCGCAGATCGCGATGCTGTCATCGATCGCCGGCGTCGCGATGATTGCCGGCAGGCTGGTGTTCGGCTGGCTGCTCGATCGTTTCCCCGTCCCGATCGTCGGCGCGGGCGGCGTGCTGTGCGCAGCGGCTGCGCTGGGCATCCTGCTCCGCATCGACAGCATCGGCGTCTCCGCCGTCACGATGAGCGTGCTGATGGGCGTCGCGATGGGTGCCGAGACCGATCTGCTCTCGATCCTCGTCGGACGATACTTCGGACAGCGCGCGATCTCTCGCATCTATGCATGGCATAATGTCAGCTTCCTGCTCGGCGCCGCCATGGGACCGCCCCTCTTCGCCAAGCTGCTCGGTCATTTCGCCAGCGCGGATATTCCCATCCTGACGCTGATCGCGCTGGTCATCCTGTCCGCCGTGCTCCTCCTGTTGCTGGGGAGCCCAAATCTCATGGATCGGCCACAATACCGAACCTCGTGAACGAGCTCCGATCACCACGATCTTGGCCAACATCCGGCTCACAAAGGCCCGCTATTTCACCCCGATTTTGCTATGGCTGACCGCGATGGCCGCCTTGAAACCGGTCCGTGGCGAACATTCGCATCGCGTGGATTTAGCGATCGCCACAGCGATCTACGAAACCCGACGGGACGATCAGCCTCCGGCTGATCGTCCCGTTTTTTTGCCTGATACCGCCAAGCCGGCTTCGCCTCGCGCCGGGGTAAAAGAGTGGCCGCACGGAGCGTTGCCCCGTGCGGCCATCGGCGCGGCTAGCGACCTCGAAACGGCTCAGGCTGGCGCCTTGAGCCGCTTCTCGACCTCGTCCACGCCCAGCGCCTTCACCGCGTCCAATGATTTCGCCATTCCACTTGCCTTTTGTCAGGGCTGATCGGGCTCTGAACACCACGGTTATAGCGACCCGACACGAACCTCGGAAGCGCGCTTTCAGCGCCGCACCTCACGCATGGAATCTCATGATGAAGACAAGCCTCACGCATCGACAGAAATCGCTCCGCAAGCTTGTCGGACCGATCATATTCCGCCCGCAGGGCGGGCGGTTACCCCGTAAAATCCCGGGCTCATCTCCCATCGACCTGAATATCGGACGGCACCAAGACGACGCGAGGGTAATGGGACTACAGTAGTGCACACCCTACGCAAGCTCCGCTTGCTGATTAGAAGGCTGAAACAATAGCTTAGGACGGCTCTAGGCTGTGTTACAATGTGGGACATGGTGTCTCACAATGTCCCACAGGCATGTGTTACAATGTATTACATCTGAAAAGCCACGTCTTTCTGCCGCTTTCCTGTAGCACATTGTCGCACACGACTGGGCCAAAGCTCTGTTATGCACTTGCCGTACTTCGCCAATCTCGCTATCAAGTCCTCGCTTTTCGAAGAACCCACCAGCCCCACTGCTATGGAGCTGGAGAATGAAAATCAGTCACCGGTCGTGTCGGTTGTCTCCCGAGTTGGGGGCGCGCATTGACGCGGAAGCGGCCCGCGACGGCTGTAGTGCCTCCGACGTCATGCGGCGCGCTATCGAGCGCTATTTCAGTGACGCCCAGTTGCTCGATGACAGCCGTCGTCGGCACTTGCGCACCACCGAATATATGCAGCTCGCGCTCGACAGGATCATCCGCGAAAACCATCCCGAACTCCGGGAGGCGCTGATCCTCGAAACCGACCGCCGCATGAAGCTTCATCATGGCGCGTGAGGACCTCAAAGTAGTCGGTTGTCGAAACGCCCATTGGCGGCAGGTCCGTCATGTCGAAACCGGCAGGATCGATCAGGATCGGTCATCACCTGGTCCAGGCTCGCCATCGCCTTTGTCGGCGCGTCGTCATTGGATTTCATTTGCGCGTTGGCGCCGTCGACATCGAGGCGGCCGAGGCTTTCCGCCTTCATGGGCTTCGCCCATCTCGCACCGGCCAGGATCAACGCGAACATCGCCAGATGCCATGGATGCTCGGCCGAATTTTCGCGGCGACTCCCATCGGCGATACGAGATTGGCGGACAACCGATTGGAGTGCGTCGATTTCGGTCAGGAAGGCCAACTGGCGGATGAGACGGTCTTGCATGGCCGCGATCCTACGCCGCCACTCATCCCCGCGACGACGAATGAAACATACGACCTCAGGCAAACGCCACGGTCGTCACCAGCCTGCCGACACGGCCTTCGGCGAGACCGATCTGCTCCCATTCCAGCGTGCTGGGGAGGATACGCATCTCATCATTGCCGTTGCCCCGCGTCGGGATCGACAGACGGGCAGGATCGGCACGGTCGAACCATCCGTGATCGGCCAGGCGATCCTCCGCCATGACGATCTCGTCGGTGGCGTATCGCCACAGCGAGCGTCCGACGAACGCGCACGCGGATGCTCCCCATTCCCGCTCGCGCGCCGGGGAGGCCGCGAGCAGGCGGTGGGTCGCGTCGCAGATCAGATGGACGGGAAGGTTGGCGGACTCGACGAGCCGGCGCAGCGCGCGGTCGGAGGAAGCATCCGGTGGCACGGCGATGAGATCGCGGATCGGACGAGCGAGTTCGGGCGATGGCACGTGCTGGCCGGACTCCCAGCGCGACACCAGCCCCTGCGATACGCCCAGCGTCTCCGCGACATGCGCCTGTTTCAGCCCGCGCAGCCGCCGAAATCGCCGCAAGCGTACACCCAGATGGCCGCCGGGAATGGAAACCGCTTCCCTCACCTCGCCCCTCCCCCTCGGATCGGACTTTGCGGCATGTTATAATGCCGACGGTCCGTCCGTGTCGATCGCATGGCGATCCATTCCGCCATCCCCACGAGCGCGAGCATGGCAAGCGCCAGCAGCGCGACGACGAGCCCCAGCGCCGCCCAGCCATAGCCCTCCACGATCAGTCCGCCTAGCGGGGGACCGATCAGAGCGCCCGCGGCGCCGAACTGGGTCAACAGCCCGTTGGCGGTCGCGATGCGCGGATCATGCGGCCCGTTCGCGCCCGCCAGCACGGGAAGACGGGCGAACATCAACGGCGGGACGATACCGCTCAGCATCACCGCGGCCACCAGCAGGAAGGCGGTGGCGGACAGGCCGAACGCGCCGCCCAGTCCCAGCGGGACGAGCATCGCGGTCCCGACCAGCGCGGGCAAAGCGGTCGTCAGCAGGCGAAGCGGCGGCATCGCGCCCTGTCGCATCATCAGCATCGCCACCCCGGAGGCGGGCAGCGCCGACAAGGCGGCAACCGACGCGACGAAGCCGGCCTGGCCCAGGCTGGCCCCGTGTTCCGCGATCAGGAAAGTCGGCAGCAGCATCGTCAGCGCACAGAGGAACAGCGTGTAGAGCCCGAACGCCAGCGTCGAGATCCAGGCCGCCGGCGCGGGCAACGTCATCCGCTGGACGCTGTCCGTGCCGAGCCGGAGGCGGAAGACCGGAACCAGCGTCATCGCCAGCAGGCTTGCCCATAAGAGCAGGATGCCCTGGATACCCAGCACCGGAACGCCGACGGCCGCGATCGCGCTGCCGACCGCGATGCCGACCGGCACGAAGCTGCTCCACAGCGCCAGGGCGCGGCCACGCTCGCGATCCTCGGCGATGGCCGCGATGGCGGTGGGGGCCGCGATGACGACGAGGAGATAGCCGATGCCCTCGATGGTTCTGGCCGCGAACAATGTCGTCGCGTTCGGCGCGACCGCCTCCGCCAGGCTGGTGAGCGCCAGGATCGCGGACCCGACGATCAACGACCTTCGGATGCTGATCCATAGAAGGGCCAGGCCCGCGGCAAAGCCGAACAGCCCCCCGCCAATCTCCAGCAACGAGATCAACAGACCCGTTTGGGAAAGCGACAGATCATATCGAACGCGCAGCACCGGCGCGATCGTCGCGAGTTTGGCAAGCTGTGCCGCCGCCAGCACGCCGATCAGCCACAGGGCGATGATGGTAGGCCAACGTCGTTGCATGATGCTCGCCTACAGATGGTGGCGGGTTTTGCCCACGAATAAAGAATGCGTGCGATGCCCCCTCCCGCCCCCGGACGCCGCGCGCAGGCGCCTTCGCGATATTCCATCGCGTTCAGGCAATCGGTAAGCCTCTCGCCCACGCTTCTGCTACAGACACGCGGGCGAGAGGCGAGGCAGGCGGTGACCGACATGGATCAGGACGGGCATATCAGGACGGTGGAAGCGCTGGAGGCGCTATATGGTGCCGTCGCGCCGCCCTCGGTCATCAAGGAGGTGGACCATATCCACCCGGTCTATCGCCCCTTCATCGAAGCCGCGCCCTTCGCCGTGCTGGCGACGGCAGGGCCGGGCGGGCTGGACGCCACCCCGCGCGGCGACCCGGCGGGCTTCGTCCATATCGCGGACGCCAAGACCCTGATCCTGCCCGACCGGCGCGGCAACAACCGCATCGACAGCCTGCGGAACATCATCGGCGATCCGCGTGTCGCATTGCTCTTCCTGGTGCCGGGTGTCGGCGAGACGTTGCGGGTCAACGGCACCGCCGAGATATTGGCAAGCCCGGATCACCTCGCCCCTTTCGCCATGGCGGGGCAATTGCCGAAGTCGATCCTTCGCATCACCGTGAAGAGCGTCTTCTTTCAATGCAGCCGCGCCGTGATCCGCGCCGGATTGTGGAAGCCGGAAAGCATCGTGGCGCGCGACAGCCTGCCCAGCGCCGGGGACATCCTGCGGACGCTGTCGCAAGCGGCGATCGACGGCGACGCCTATGATCGCGCATTGCCGCAACGGATCGCCGACACGCTGTACTAGGCCGGATCGACATTCACCCATTCCTCCCCTTGTAGGGGAGGTGGCAGGCCGCAGGCCTGACGGAGGGGTGTCGCGCTCTCGAGAGGGGAACACCCCTCCACCATGCTACGCATGGTCCCCCTCCCCTTACAGGGGAGGAATGATAAACCTTCCGCCTGAATGTCGATCGGGCCTAACGCCGGCGCGCCGGCCCGATCACGCTCCTAGCTCCCGGGCGGCGACGCGGATCAGTGCGCCTCGATGATGCTGCGGATCCGCGTGGCGAGGGCGTCGATGGCGAAGGGCTTGGTGATCATCGACATGCCGGGGTCGAGGAAGCCGTTGGCGATGGTGGCGTTCTCGGCATAGCCCGTCATGAACAGGACCTTCAGGTCGGGCCTGTGCTCGCGCGCGGCGTCGGCGAGCTGGCGGCCGTTCAACCCGGGCAGGCCGATATCGGTGACCAGCAGGTCGATGCGCCGCCTGGACTCCAGGATCTTCAGCCCCGACGGGCCGTCCACGGCTTCGATCGCGCGATAGCCCAGCTCCTCGAGCACATCGACCACCAGCGAGCGCACGGCATTCTCGTCCTCGACGACCAGCACGACCTCGCCACGCTCGGCGCGGTGCTCGTCGCCGAGTTCGACGACATGGCTCTCCTCCTCCTCGCCCTCGCCATAGTGACGCGGCAGGTAGAGCTTGAACGTCGTGCCCTTGCCGACCTCGGAATAGATCTTGGCATAGCCCTCCGACTGGCGGGCGAAGCCGTAGATCATCGAGAGGCCCAGCCCCGTGCCCTGCCCGATCGGCTTGGTCGTGAAGAACGGCTCGAAGGCCTTGCTGATCGTATCCTCGGTCATGCCGACGCCGGTGTCGGTGACGCAGATGCAGATATATTGCCCCGGCTTCACCTCGCGCTGCCGGGCCGAATAGGCGTCGTCGAGATGCGCGTTGCACGTCTCGATCGTCAGCATGCCGCCCTCCGGCATCGCGTCGCGGGCGTTGATCGCGAGGTTGAGGATCGCGCTTTCCAGTTGATGCGGGTCGCACAGCGTCTGCCACAGCCCGCCGGCGGTCACGATCTCCAGACGCACCGCCTCGCCGATGGTGCGGCGGAGCAGTTCCTCCATGCCGGTGACCAGCCGGTTGGCGCTGACCGGCTTGGGGTCGAGCGGTTGCCGGCGGGAGAAGGCGAGCAGGCGATGGGTCAGCGCGGCCGCGCGGTTGGCCGATGTGATCGCCGTCGTCGCGTAGCGTTCGAGCTTCGTCATGTCGCCCTTGGCGAACTGGCGCTGCATCATGTCGAGCGAGCCGATCACGCCGGTCAGCAGATTGTTGAAGTCGTGCGCGATGCCGCCGGTCAACTGTCCGACCGCCTCCATTTTCTGGGCCTGGCGGAGCTGCTCCTGCGCCGCCTGCAATTCGGCCTGACGCGCCTTCTCCTCCGTGACGTCGCGGGTGACCGAATAGAGCTTGCCGCCCTCGGGCACCGCGACCCAGGAGAGCCAGCGCCACTCGCCGTTGCGGGCGCGATAGCGGTTCTCGAACTGCATGACGGGACTGCCCGCGCGGACCTGCGCGAAGGCGGCGGAGCTGGCTTCCAGATCGTCCGGATGGGCGAAGTCGGCATAGGAACGCCCCTCGATCTGATCGGTGGGCCAGCCCAGCGCGGCGGTCCAGGCCGGGTTCACGGCGTCGAACGTCCCCGACTCTAGGTCTATGACGGACAGCAGGTCGAGGCTGAGCTGCCAGATCAGGCCGCGTTCGCGGGACCGCTCCAGCACCTGCCGTTCGAGGTCGGCGTTCAGCGCGTGCAACCGCTCCTCGGCATGTTTGCGCTCCGTGATGTCGATCGAGGACCCGACCAGACCGATGACCGCCCCCTCGGCGTTCCGGAACGGCGCCTTGGTCGACAGCCAGACGGCCCGGCGCCCGTCCGGGTAGGTGACCTCCTCCTCCAGCGCCTCGCCGCGGTTCTCCGCCATGATGCGGGCGTCGTTGGCCATCACCACGTCCGCCTGCGAGGGATCGTCCAGGAACTCGCGGTCGGTGCGGCCGATGATGTCGGCGAGCGGCTTGCCGACCAGTTCCACCGTGCCGCGATTGGCGGCGATCATCCGCCCGTCGCGGTCCTTGGCATAGACGACGCCGGGCACCGCCTCCATGACCGCCTCCAGCAGCGTCTTGGCGGAGCGCAGCGCGTCCTCGGCCTCGCGCCGCTCGTCGATGTCGATGACCGAGCCGACATAGCCCAGATATCCGCCATCCTCGCCGAAGCGGGGGCTGGCCGCGTCGATCGCCCAGCGATAGCTGCCGTCCGAGCGGCGCAGGCGATATTCGAAGCGAAACGGCCGGTGCGCCGCATTGGCTTCCAGAAAGGCCCGTTCCACCTCGTCCCGGTCGTCCGGGTGGGTGGCGTCCAGCCAGCCATGGCCGAGCGCCTCCGCCTCGCTCTGGCCGGTGAAGGCGTACCAGCCGCGGTTGAGATAGGTGCAGTTCCCCTCCGCATCGGTCACCCACATCATCACCGGCGTATTGTCGGCCATGTTCCGGAAACGGGCCTCGCTTTCCGCCGCCTCCGTCCGGGCGAGGCGAAGCTGCCGTTCCCGGGCTTCGGTTTCCTCCAGCTGCCGGTTCCGTTCGGCCAGGGACCGGCGCAGCTCCATCTGTGCCATGACCTGCCGCGCGAGGACGCGCAGCGTTTCCTGCTGGAGATCGCTCAACTGCCTGGGCCGGGTATCGAGCACGCAGAGGGTGCCGATCGCCAGCCCCTCCTCCGTTTTCAGCAGCGCGCCCGCGTAGAAGCGCAGATGCGGTTCGTTCACGACCAGCGGATTGCAGTCGAACCGCGAATCCCGCGTCGCATCGGGCACGAGCAGGAAGTCCTCCTCCAGCAACGCCTTGGCGCAGAAGGAGCTTTCCAGCGGCGTCTCGCGGACGCCCAGGCCCACTTCCGCCTTGAAGAACTGCCGCCCGTCGCCGATCAGGTTCACGACCGCGATCGGCACGTCGCACAGCCTGGCCACCAGCGCGGCGACCTCGTCGAAGGCGGGCTCGCGCGGCGTGTCCAGCACGTCGTAGCTGGCAAGGGCCGCCAGCCGCTGCCGTTCGCGCTCGGCTCTGTCACTCATGTCATGCACGTCGTTCATCCCGCCATCGCGTTCTGGAGCACGCGCGCCAGTCCTTGGGCGGTATAGGGTTTTTCCAGCAGTTCCAAACCATGGATGCCCTGCGCCGCCAGCGCCCGGCCATAGCCGCCGGGCATCACCCTGTCGGTGGAGACGATATCGAACCCGGACGGCGCGCCCTCGATCATCCCCGTGGCGCCTCCGCCCGCGCGACACCGCCGGACGCCCGGCGTTCGACCAGGGCGCGCAGGCCCGCCCGGATCACCTCGCTGGCACTGGAATATTGCCCCGATGCCACCTCGTCGCTGACGAAACGGTCGAGTTCCCGACTGAGCGAGATCGTGCGGATTTGGCGGCGGGTCATCGTAACTCCGGGATGTATGACAATGCACTACACCGCAGAGGGGTGCAGGTTCCCGGTGAGATGCCTCGACGAGCGCGTCATGCCATGGGGCCCCATGCTTCGCGATTCCGCGGCGCTTGCGGGAGGGGCTGGCCGCTTTCGCCCAGTTGCGGGCGTACGTCGTCCGGCTATCCTAACCACGGCTCCTGACACAGTCGGCGTGGGCAAGCCTCGACGGAGAGTTTGTTTGGCGGGTTCGAGTCCCGCTCATGGGGCTCGCAGCTGGTCAGGCTGCGTCAGCTTACGCCCGAACCAAGACAGGCCCTGTCCCGGACCATGAGGAAAGGGCGTCGATGATCCGTGGAATGTTGGTCGCGTCATTGCTGGCCGGGGCGGCTTTGGGATTGCCATGCGGCCCGGCGCTCGCCGCTGATATGCCGGGTGACGGTGCGGAGGTGGCGAGCTACCGCCTCGCGCTTCCCCGGATGTCCGGGCCAAGACCGTCGCGGGGCCGCGAGAGGGTTGCACAGGATTGCAGAACCCACGATGCTGGCCCCCAGCGACATGAGGGGAGATAGCCGATGGTGGACAGCACGGGTCGCCGGGGCTGGGAATTGGCCCAGATCAATGTCGGGCGCCTGGTCGGGCCGAGCGACGATCCGCGGGTCCGCCCGTTCTTCGAAGCGCTGGATCGCGTGAACGCGATAGCCGATGCCGCGCCGGGCTTTGTCTGGCGCCTTCAAAGCGATCAGGGGAACGCGACCGACATCCAACCGACCTCCGATCCGTTGTTCATCGTCAGCATGTCGGTCTGGCGCGACGCGGATGCGCTGTTCCAGTTCGTCTATCGAAGCGCGCATACCCCCGAAATGGCGCGCCGACGGGAGTATTTCGATCGGTTCGAGGGGGCGTATCAGGCGCTATGGTGGGTCACCGCCGGTCATCGGCCGAGCGTCGACGAGGGCCTGTCCCGCTTGTGGCGGCTCGATCGCTATGGCCCGTCGCCCTTCGCCTTCACCTTCAAGGTGCGCTTCGGCGAACCCGGCTCTTCGTCGCTCCCGGTGGATATGAAGCCCGACCCGTGGTGCATCGGCAGAGCCTAGATACGCGTCGTGTGATTTCGAACTAGGGTCGATCGACATTCGCTTTATTCCTCCCCTTCCATGGGAGGAATAAGGATTGAGCGGCTTGAATGTCGATCCGGCCCGACCTCCTAACGGGAAGCGCCCCTTCCCGCTGCTGCCCGACATGGCCGAGAAAACCGAGATTGTCGGCGTCGCGATTGACAACGAGACCGATTTTCCTGCCTGAGAAAGCGTTGTTCTTTGAAAGCGCCGCCCGTTGCGGCAGCTGCGCCTCCCCGGGGGGCGCGGCGATACAGGTGAATCATGTCGCGATCGGCCAGAGCCCTACAGTTGCTTTATGAAGCGTTGAAACTCCTGGACAGCCAGGAGGAGACGTTGGCGGCTGCCTATGTTGCGATGGCCATCGGCAATTTGGAGCCTGCAACGGATCATGAAGATTGCGAACGATCGATAACACAGACCCCGTTAAAGGTATCGTCAAACGATACGGATAATGATGCGCGATGCCCAACCCTATTTTCTCGTCAAAATGAAAACGTCGTCGCGCTTCATGTGCAAGGCAATCTAGAGCAGCTGCTCCATGAGCATGAGTTTCTTAACGTCCGACGCGAGGCGCTTATTGCCCTTGCGAATGGCGAACCGAAACCGGAAGAAGCGGAACGTCAGCTTGCCGAATTCAAAGCGCTGATTCAGTCCCATCGCGCAACGGAACGTCGCTGCGTCTACGGGCCGCTTATGAAGAAGGAGATAGCGGGCGACAGTGCGCTCGGGTTCAAGCTCAATACTCTGGTCGAAGAAATAAACGGTGATTGGGAAACCTATCTTACGATCTGGAACGTCAAGACCATAGGTCGTGATTGGGAGCGTTTTTCTCGAGATACGAACCAGGTCCTTGCCCGGGCCGGGGAGCGAATGCGACTTGAAGAACGGGTGATCTATCCGCTCGCCTTTATGGGAGGAATGATCACATTGCGCTCCCCCAGGGTGGATTGACGCCGATCATCAGGCTGCCGGTCGCCGAGATGATCGTCCGCTTGCCCAGGCGGCTTTCCGCAACCCCCGCTTTAAGCAGACCGTCCGCCAACGTGATAAATGGGTGGTTTCTTGCCAGTTCGCTTTTGGGCGATGATGCGAGAAAGCTGACATAGGAGCGCTTGCCATGGCCTGGGACATTCAACCTTTCATCGGCATGGGGAGCTTGCGCTTCGGCATGTCGCCTTCTGCGGTCGCAGACCTCATCGGAGCGCCGGAAAGAACGCGCGCCAGGGAGACGCGACTACGGGAGTTCAGGGCCGTCGATCTTCCGATCCTCAACTACGACGGGGAGAATCTGGTCGAGATCGAAGCCTTCTACGACGTGCCGGACGTCACCTATCAGGGCATGGACGTCTTCGGTGTCCCAGGCCTCGAATGCCTCAGGGCATTGGAGACGGCCAACGGCGGAGCGCTTCACAATGTCGGCGTCGTGCTGTTCACCGAGATCGGTCTGACCTGCGGGCGTCTGGATGAGGATGCCCGGGGCGACCATTCGATCACGGCCTTCTCCCGTGGTTTCTGGGACGGCAAACTCACCGATTTCGAGCCGATCACGTTTTTCAGGTGAGGCGAACGGGAAGAGGCCTGAATGGCCACTTCCGAACGGCATCTGTCTTCAGCGGAGTGGCATGTGAAGGTCGATTCCTGCCTGTCGGCAAACACTTGTTATCCGTCGTCCAGCAGTACTACCAAGCAACCGCTCGTTTCCCTTGCGCAGCATAGGTGGCAATCCCTGTCGGGTAGCCGGCATGTGCGGCACTGGGCCTGCATGGGTTTTCCGACAGGCTAAGCGTCGCAAGGATCAGACAGGCAATTCCGTAAACCGACCCTTCAGCCACTCCAGAAGCGTTTCGCGGCGCGGATCGATCGCGCCGGAGGGCCAGATGGCGAGATAGCGCGTACCGTCGGGCAGGAAGCCGTGCGGGGCGGCCAGTCGGTGGCTGGCGAGCGCATCCGCGACCATGTGGAACGAGGCCATCGCGACGCCCTGCCCCGCTTCCGCGGCCTGGATCGCCATGTAGAAATGCTGGTAACGGATCGCCAGTCCGGTGAAGTCCGCTCCGCCGGCGTCGGCCCAGCCCTGCCAGGCATCGGGCCGCGTCTCGCTATAGAGGCGCGGCAGGGTGCGAAGGTCGGTTCCGGCGAGGTCGGGGCGCATCACCGGCCCCATGCGCTCGGCCGTAAGCGTCGCGGTGTCCATGCCGGGCGGCAGCGCAAAGTCGCTGCGCCGGATCGCGATGTCGACATGGTCGCGCCTGAAATCGACCGGGCCACCGGCCGCCAGCACCCGCATGTCGAGGCCGGTCGCCTGCTTCAACGCGCCCAGCGCCGGGATCAGGAAGCGCAGGCATAAGGTCGGCTCGCACGAGACGGTGAGCGGCCCGGCTGCATCGTCCAGCGTGCGGAAATCGCGCATGGTCCGATGGAGATCGGCGAACGTCGCCTCCAGGCGTTCCGCCAGCCATTGGCCCTGCCGGGTGAGATGGATGCCCCGGTTGCGCCGCTCGAACAGGCGGGCACCCAGTTCGTCCTCCAGCGCCTGCACCTGCTTGGACACCGCGCCATGCGTGACGTTCAGCTCCGCCGCTGCCGCCACCATGCTGCGATGCCGTGCCGCTGCCTCGAACGCGCGGAGCGACCCGAGAGCGGGCAGGCGATGGGGCGGTTCGGTGAGCATGGCTCACAGATTAGATGACGAACATTCGATTTTCCAGACGGGCCCGCCGGGCGATGGAGCGTGGATCATCGAGAACGGACCTCCATCATGCTGCACCTCTTCCTCACTCTTCCGATCATATGGCTGGCCGTCATCAGTCCGGGCGCGGACTTCGCGATGATCTCGCGGGTAAGTTGCATCGACGGTCGCCGCGCAGGTCTCATGGCGGCGCTCGGCATCGCGCTCGGCTGCTGGCTTCACATCGCCTATGCCGTCTTCGGCCTCGGCATCGCCGCGCGTGTCTTTCCGCACTTCCTGGCGGTGCTGAAGGTGGCGGGAGCCCTCTATCTGATCTGGCTCGGCTGGACGATGGCGAAGGCGGGGTCGACAGCCGGAGCGACCGCGGCAGAGGCGGATGGCGCGACCGTGCGACGGGGCGGCCGCGGCCCGCTGACCACCGGCCTGCTGACGAACGCCCTCAATCCGAAGACGTCGGTCTTCGTCGTCAGCCTCTATGCACAGGCGATCGCGGCGGACACGCCGCTGGCGGTCAAACTGGGCTATGGCGCGGTCATCTCGCTGTCGCACCTCGCCTGGTTCGCGGCGGTCGCCATATTCCTGTCGAGCCCCCCGATCCGGTCCTGGGTACTGGCGCGGCAGCACATCGCCAACCGGATCATCGGAACGGTGCTGATCCTGCTAGGCATCGCGCTGGGGCTGTCCGATCTCGGCGCGCAGGCATGACATGCGGCCTCGCCGGATTCCCCTCTCCCCTTCGATGGGTGTGTCCGGCCGTTCGCGTCAGGCGAGGAGCTGATAATTTCCCAGATCCGCTTCGATGCCGAGTTCTCTCAACATCGTTCCCGGATCAAAGCCGCTGGCTTCATGACGCTTTTGGGCGGCCCGTTTCGCCTGCTCGAAGGCGGCCGCGTCTCGCCACTCGACGATCGTGACGATGTTATACTCGCCCGGACCCGAGACCTGTTCGAGCACGAGGTTCTGGAGGCAACCGTCCACCCCGTCGAGAAGGGCATGGGTTTCCCGTATCTTGGCCAGGAAAGGATCACGCGCACCGGGCGGAACGGAAAACTTGTCGACTCGGAAGATGGACTCTTTGGACACGGACAGGGCTCCCTCCATCGAACGCGATCGCGTGCGGCATAGCATATATTTCCACGTCCCCATCCCGATGGGAATGCCCCGACCGCATCGCTGCCGGTCCCCGATCGGGAAGCGCATCATCGCCGCTTTCGCCCATTTGTGGAAATTCAGCAGTATGCTAGCCTTGCCGGATGGGTAACAATGACCCTCTATTCGTGATTGCGTTGGGAGCCATCATGCTCCTGCTCGCCGCCATTGCGGTCTTCATTCCAACAAAGCTCACCCAACTATTCATACGTGATTGGCGACGCTGGAATGACGCTGGAATTGACCGTGGGTTTCAAGAGCAGATGCGTCTGCTTCGCTGGATCGCCGGTGTGCTGGCGCTTGTAATCATCGGCGTAATCTATTGGCGGTGGCTTCTTTCAAGCGGAGCATGTGACGGGGCGGGGTGTCGTTGGCCGTAATGGCCGCTCACCACCCCAAACGGACATGCCGCTCTCGCTCATAAACCGACATTGACGGCGAGTCGCTGCAAGCACAGCTTTCGCACATGACGATGCGCCTTGTCGCCATGATTGGCTTGGCTGTCGGGATCGGCATTGGTGCGGGCTGGTCTGGCCGAGGCGGATGGGCGTTCGACCGGTGTTCGGATGCTGGCGGGGCGTAGATGGCAGCCGTGGAGGCGTGCGACTCGCCGAACTTGGCGATGTAGAGCGCCGGTGCGCGACGGCCTGCATCCCGTCATGCCAGGGGCCCCAGCGCCGCATTATGCGCTTCTTTACCGGTGCCGTCATAAGACCGGGAACAGGCTGGCCCGTAGAGGCTGGCACCTCTTCGGCATAACATTCTTGATTAACGCAATTGAAGATTTCTAATGCTATTAACCGGTAATTAGAGAGTTTTCTCCAAATAGCTCCGAAATCGGATCCATTTCGAAATTGCAATGGATCCCCGCTTCAGCGGCTAAGATCAGGAGCTCAGGGCATGGTACGATGGTTTAGCACGGACGCACCGATCCGTCGGAAGTTCGATGTGCTGTTCGCCACCTATTCTGCATTGGCAGTGGTGCCGGTCGCGACCACCTGGCTGGCCTTGTCCCGGCAGGGATCGCCTGTGGCCCTGATGGTGGCGGCGGGCATGGCGCTGGCCTTCACGATGCTGGTGGGGATCGTCTCCAAGAAGCTTGTCTGCGATCCCTATGTCGGCACGGTCGTGCGGATGGAGGGGCTTGCCGAAGGCGACCTGACGACGCCGATCGAGCGGACCGAGCATCGCGATTGCGTGGGTCGCATGACCCGCGCCATGGAAGTGTTCCGCGCCAACGGCCAGGTGGTCAAGGACGCGGGCGCGGCGCAGCAACTGGTGGTCGGCGCCCTGGGGACCGGGCTGGCGAAGCTGGCGACCAGCGATGTCAGCTATCGCATCGACGAGCCGTTCCCGGCGGATTACGAGCGCCTGCGCGTCGATTACAACCGCGCCATGGACGCCGTGGCCGAGGTGCTGTCCTCGGTCAGCGAGGCCACGAACGGTATCAACAACGGGGCGAACGACATTCGCCAGGCGTCGGACGACCTTTCGCAGCGGACCGAGCAGCAGGCCGCCAGCCTGGAAGAAACGGCCGCGGCGATGGACGAGATCACCGGCACGGTCCGCGAAACCGCGGCCGGGGCGATGCGCGCCCACACCGTGGTGAGCGAGACCCGGGCCGAGGCGGAGCAGTCCGGCGACGTGGTCCGCCGCGCGGTCGACGCGATGACCGGCATCGAGCGGGCCTCGGCCGAGATCGGCGAGATCATCAGCGTCATCGACGGCATCGCCTTCCAGACCAACCTCCTGGCCCTCAACGCCGGTGTCGAGGCGGCACGGGCGGGCGATGCGGGCAAGGGCTTCGCGGTCGTCGCCTCGGAGGTTCGCGCGCTCGCCCAGCGGTCGGCGGATGCCGCCAAGGACGTCAAGACCAAGATCATGGCCTCTTCCCAGCAGGTCGGCGTGGGCGTCGAACTGGTCAGCGAGACGGGCAAGGCCCTGCAACGGATCATCGGCCGTATCGGCGAGATCAGCACGTTAGTCGGCACCATCGCCGCGTCGGCGGAGCAGCAGGCGACCGGTTTGCAGCAGGTGAACACCGCCGTCAGCGAGATGGACGGGGTCACCCAGCAGAATGCCGCCATGGTCGAGCAGGCGACCGCAGCCGCGCGCAGCCTGTCGGAGGAAGCCGACGAACTCGCCCGCCAGGTCGCGCGGTTCACCTTGGGTCAGGAGCATAATGCTCCGGTGTCGGGCGGCACGGTGCACTCGCTTCAGGCGCGCGCCGCACAGGCCGGGCGGGAGATCGCCCGCAACACCCGGCGCCGGGTCAGCGCGGCGGGGGGCGGCGCTGCCGTGACGCAGGACGACTGGTCGGAATTCTGATCTCCGCCGCCCGTCCCTTCCCCGCACGCTGGATACATCGCCATGATCGCCCCCCTCCCCGCCATCCTCGACACCCCGGCCGCCGGCCCGCTGCGCGTCACGCTGCGGCAGGCGGTCGAAAAGGGGCAGCCCTTGCTCCTCGACGGAGCGGCGGTGGAGCGGATCGGCACGGCCTGTCTTCAGGTGCTGCTCGCCGGACGTGAGGCCGCGGCGCGGGGCGCCCTGCCCTTCGCCATCGTCAACCCGGCGCCCGCGCTTGTCGAGATGGCGGCGCTGGCCGGGCTCGACGATCTCGTCACCGTCTGATCGGGAACGCAACCATGGACATCGATGCGATCCAGCAAATCTTCTTCCAGGAATGCGAGGAAGGTCTTGCCGGGATGGAGAGCGCGTTCGCCCTGCTGCGCGACGGCGACCGCGACCCGGAGACGATCAACAGCGTGTTCCGCTGCGTCCATTCGGTGAAGGGCGGCGCGGGGGCGTTCGGCTTCGAACGGCTCCAGGCCTATACCCATCAATATGAGACGCTGCTGGATCTGGTCCGCAACGGGACGCTGGATCTGACGCCCGCGCTGCTCGACGTGGTGATGGGGGCGTTCGACATGCTCGCCGATCATGTCGCAGCGGCACGTGACGGCGTGGCGGCCCCCGCCGACGCGGCGATGCTGGCCCGCCTGACCGAGGCCTGCAAAGGCGGCGCGTCGGCCCCCGCACCGGCCACCCCGGTCGCCCCGGTCGAAAGCGTGGCACCCGCACCCGAAGCGCTTTTGCTCGACGATTTCGACGACCTCATGGCGATGCTGGGCGACGTCGCTCCCGCGCCCGACGAGGAGCCGCTCCTCGGTGGCTGGCGGCTCGATTATCGACCCACCGCCAACGCGCTCGACAATGGCGCGGAACCGCTTCTCCTGTTGCGCGAGCTGGCGCTGCTGGGCGGCTCGGTGGTGGCGTGCGACCGGGGGGCGCTGCCCGCCCTGGACGCGCTGGATGCCGATTGCGCCTATCTCGGCTGGACGATCGCGCTGCCCGGCCATGTCGCCGAAGACGATATTCGTTCGGTGTTCGAGTTCACCGACGCCTGCGCGCTGACGCTGGAACGCGAAGAGACCGCCCTCCCCTTCTCCCTGCCCGAAGCCGAACCGGCGTCGGCGCCGGAGGTTGCGCCCATCGCGGAGCGCGAGGCGGCGCCGATCGAAGCGCAGTCCGTCGAACCGCTGCCGGTCGCGACGGCTCCGACGCCCGGCAAGGTACCCGCCCCCGCGACTGCCCAGACCATCCGCGTCGATCTCGACAAGCTCGACCGGCTGGTGAACCTGGTCGGCGAGCTGGTCATCACCCAGGCGATGCTAGCGCAGCGTCTGTCCGAGCACGGCATGGGCGGCATCAGCGAACTCAGCGACCTGGAGCATCTGACGCGCGAGCTTCAGGACTCCACCATGGCGATCCGCGCCCAGCCGATGAAGACGGTGTTCAGCCGCGTACCCCGCATCGTCCGCGAACTGGAGGGCGAGACCGGCAAGCGCGTCCGCCTGGAGGTCGAGGGCGAGATGACCGAGGTCGACAAGACGGTGGTCGAGCGTATCGGCGAGCCGCTCACCCATCTGATCCGCAACGCGGTCGACCACGGCCTGGAGACCCCGGAGGCGCGGGTCGACGCGGGCAAGCCGCCGGAGGGCGTGGTGCGCCTGTCGGCCGCGCATCATTCGGGCCGCATCGTCATCACCGTCGCCGACGACGGCAAGGGCATCGATCGCGAGCGGGTCCGCGCGAAGGCGATCGAACGCGGCATCGTCCTGCCCGACGCGACGCTGAGCGACGAGGATATCGACAATCTGATCTTCGCGCCCGGCTTCTCCACGGCCGCCGCCATCACCAACGTGTCGGGCCGTGGCGTCGGCATGGACGTGGTGCGCAAGAACATCCAGGCGCTGGGCGGCCGCATCGGCATCCAGTCGAGCAAGGGCAAGGGGTCGAGCTTCACGCTCAGCCTGCCGCTGACCCTGGCGGTGCTCGACGGCATGGTCGTGACGGTGGGGGAACAGACCTTCGTCATCCCGCTCAGCCATATCGTCGAAAGCCTGCGGCCGTCGGATGATATGCTGAACCGGTTCGGTCGCGACGGGGCGCTGCTCGACGTGCGTGGCTGCTATGTGCCGGTCCTGCCGCTCGCCGATCATCTGGGCGTCGCCGGTGCCCAGCGCGATCCGACCTCGGCAGTGCTGATCGTGGTCGAGGGCGACCAGGGCCAGGCCGCGCTGCTGGTCGACTCCATCCAGGACCAGCGTCAGGTCGTGGTGAAGAGCCTGGAGGCCAATTACCAGGCGATCGACGGCGTCGCCGGCGCGACGATCATGGGCGACGGGCGCGTGGCGCTGATCGTCGATGTCGACGCCCTGACCGAGCGGGGTCGCCGCGCCGGTCGGGCGATGCTGGCGAACGCTGCATGAGCGCCGTCGCCGCGCCCGCCCGGCCGCGTGAGTTCGCCTATTGCGCGGCGGATCACCGTGCCGTCGCCGCGCTCGTCTATGACAGTGTCGGCATCCTGCTTCCCGACACCAAGGCGCAGCTCGTCTATGGCCGCCTTGCGCCGCGCGTACGCGCCTGCGGTCTCGACAGCGTCGGCGCCTATGTCGCGCTGATCGGTCGCGACGAGGCGGAACGCGCCCGGGCGATCGATGCGCTGACCACCAACCACACCAGCTTCTTTCGCGAGAGCCACCATTTCGACGATTTCGTCGAGCGGCTCTGGCCCGCGCTGTCGGCCCGGCTGGCCAAGGGCGGTCGCGTCCGCCTGTGGTCCGCCGCCTGTTCGAGCGGCGAGGAGCCCTATAGCTGGCTGATGGCGGCGCTGGGCAGCGACCGGTCCGCCGCGAAAGCGCTGCTCAAGGGCGATCTGCGCCTGCTGGCGACCGACGTGTCGCCGAGCGTCATCGAGACCGCCCGCGCGGGACGCTATACGGCGCAGACGCTGCGCACCGTGCCCGCCGCGCTGCGTACCGCCTGGGTACAGGGCCAGGGCGACGACGCATCGATCGATCCGATGTTGCGCGATGCGATCGCCTTCCGCCCGCTCAACCTTCTGGGCGAGTGGCCGATGAAGGGCCGGTTCGACGCCATCTGCTGCCGCAATGTCATGATCTATTTCGACGAACCTACCAAGGCACGGTTGCAGACGCGGCTGGCCGACACGCTGGAGACCGGGGGGATGCTCTATATCGGCCATTCGGAACGCTTGGTCGGCGAGGTGCAGCAGCGCTTCCGCTGCGTCGGTCGCACCGCTTATCTGAAGGTGGCGGCATGAGCGTGCGCGTCCTCGTGGTCGACGACTCGCCCACCATGCAGGCGATGATCCGGCGCAAGCTGGCGGTCGATCCCGCGATCGAGGTGGTCGGCACCGCCGCCAGCGCCGACCAGGCGCGCGCGCAGATCAAGGCGCTCAATCCCGATGTCGTGACCCTCGATGTCGAGATGCCGGGTATGAACGGCCTCGACTTCCTGGAGCGGCTGATGCGGTTGCGCCCGACCCCGGTCGTGATGCTGTCCTCGCTGACCTGCCAGGGGGCCGAGATCAGTCTGGCGGCGCTCGAACTGGGGGCGTTCGAGTGTTTCGACAAGGGCCGGCTTCATACACCCGCCGGGGCCGCCCCGGGAATCGGGCTGGTCGAACTCGTCCACGCGGCCGCCGCTTCGCGCCCGCAGGCGTCGGTTTCGCCGGGTGCACCGAACAAGCCGGTATCGGCTCCGCGTCGCGGTGCACGGGCGGCCAGCATCATCGCGATCGGCGCGTCGACCGGCGGTGTCGAGGCGCTGATCGCGCTGCTCGCCGATTTTCCCGCCGACTGCCCCCCCACCGTGATCGTGCAGCACATGCCCGCGACCTTCACGCCCAGCTTCGCCGCGCGCCTCGACCGCCTCTGCGCGCCGCAGGTGGAGGAGGCCCGCCCCGGCGCCGTCCTGTCCCGGGGCAAGGTCTATCTGGCGCCGGGCGGCGATCGCCACCTGGAGATCGCCGGCAGCGGCACGCGCCTTCATTGCCGACTGGTCGAGGCCGACAAGATCAACGGCCATCGCCCCTCGGTCGACCGGCTGTTCCACTCGGTCGCGGCCATGGCCGGCGCGGAGGCGACCGGCGCGATCCTCACCGGCATGGGGAATGACGGTGCGGCGGGGCTGAAGGCGATGCGCGATGCGGGTTCGGTGACGTTCGGCCAGGACCGGGCGACCAGCATCGTCTATGGGATGCCCGCAGCCGCGTTCCAGGTCGGGGCGGTGACCGAGCAACTGCCGCTCCGCCGCATCGCCGGACGCCTGCTGGCGGAGTGCGCCGCATGACCGCGCTCGCCATCCGCGACGGGCTGCGCCGGGTGACCGTGGCGCAAGGCGAAACCCGCGTCAGCGACGAGACGGATGTCGTGCTGACCACCGTCCTCGGCAGCTGCGTCGCCGCCTGCTTCTACGATCCCGTGGCGCGGGTCGGCGGGATCAACCATTATCTGCTGGCCCAGGGCAGCGCGTCCGACACCGCGTCGATGCAGCGCTACGGCGTCTATGCCATGGAGGTGCTCATCAACGCCATGCTGGCGATGGGGGCGTCCCGGCATCGGCTGAAGGCCCGGATCTTCGGCGGAGCCTCGATGCGCGCCGGGTTCCGCGACATCGGCGGGACCAACATCGCCTTCGCCCGGACCTTCCTGCGCCAGGAGCGTATCCCGCTCGTCGGCGAAGACGTCGCGGGCACCGGCGCGCGCCGGGTCGAGTTCCGACCGGCACTGGGCCTGGCGCGGTGCCGCACCGTGACCGATGCCGCCCCGCCGGTCGTCATCCGCACCGTGGCACCGCCGGCTTCGACCGGCGACGTGGAGTTTTTCTGATGGACACTATCTTAGCAAGGGGACCGAGCGTGCCGAAGACGATCATGACCGTGGACGACTCCCCCAGCATGCGGATGCTGCTGCGCGTCGCCCTGTCGGACCTCGGCTACAGCGTGGTCGAGGCGGAGGACGGCGTCCACGCGCTGGAGACGCTCGACGGGATGACGCCCGACCTGCTCATCACCGACATCAACATGCCGCGCATGGACGGGTTCGGCCTGATCGAAAAGGTCAGGAGCCAGGGCCAGCGGTCCCTGCCGATCCTGGTGCTCACCACCGAAAGCTCCGACGAGAAGAAGCAGCGCGCCAGGGACGCCGGGGCGACCGGCTGGATCGTCAAGCCGTTCCATCCCGACAAGCTCGCCGCGGCCATCCGCCGCGTGCTGCACTGATCCTGACCCCCGACCTAGAGAGGACGCCCATGTCGCGCCAACTCATTACCTTCCAGCTTGGCGACCAGGTGCTCGGCGTCGACATCATGGCCATTCGCGAAATCCGCGCCTGGTCGCCCGCGACGCCGCTGCCCAATGTGCCGACGCATATCCGCGGCGTGGTCAACCTTCGCGGCGTCGTGCTCCCGGTCCTCGACCTGCGCTGCCGCCTCGGATGGGGCATGACCGACCCGACCGCCCGCCACGTCATCATCGTGGTCCGCGTCGGCGAGCAGTTGCAAGGCATCATCGTCGATGCGGTCAACGACATCGTCGCGGTGCCCACGGACGAGATGCAGCCGGTGCCCGACATGGGCGAGAGCGAGGCCTCCCGCTTCCTCGAAGGGCTTGCCACGATCGAGGGCCGGATGATCCTCGTCCTGGCGCTCGACCGTCTTGTCGACCAACCCCCTCTCGCCGACGCGGCCTGAGCGAACACGAACCGAAGGACTGACCCATGGCCGCTACCAAGGTTCTTGTTGTGGACGACTCGCTGACGATGCGGGCGCTGATCTCCGGTGCGCTCGAACGCATCCCGGGCGTCGAGGTCGTCGGCCTGGCCGACGGTGCCGCCGAGGCGCGCGGGCTCGTCGAGAAGCTGAAGCCGCATGTCATGACGCTCGACGTCGAGATGCCGGGGATGAGCGGCATCGAATATCTGGCCGAGATCATGGAAACCAAGCCCATGCCGGTCATCATGTTCTCGACCCGGACGACCGATGGCGCGGCGGATTCGATCGAAGCCCTGCGACTGGGCGCGATCGACTGCCTGCCCAAGCCGCTGGTCGCCGCGCCCGCCGAGATCGACGCGATCATCGCCAAGCTGGGCAAGCGGATCAAGGCGGCGAAGACGGCGGAACTCAAGTCCGCGCGGTCGGCCGCCGCGACGGGCGTCGCGCCCCCGCTCGACTGGAACGGCCGGGTGCTGGTGGTGGGGGGCGACGCCTCCAGCACCGCGATGCTGTTCGACCTGTTCGCGACCTTCCCGGCCAACTGCCCCCCGACCGTCGTCGTCCAGCATCTGGGCCCCGGACTAGTCGAGGGCATGGTCGCCAAGCTCCGCGAAAAGGTCGCGCCCAAGGTCGAGGTCGCGACCGACGGCATGGCGATCGAGCAGGGCACCATCTATTTCGCGCCGCAGGGCGACGCGCATCTGGTACTCGATGCCTGGCCATCGGGGCGGCTGCGGCTGCTGGCGCGCGACCCGGTCTCGGGGGAGCGCCCGTCCATCTCGCTCCTGTTCGCCGCGGCCGCCAAGGCGGCGGGCGCCAACGCCGTCGGGCTGCTGCTGATCGACGGCAGCGAGGATGGCGGTGGCGGCGTCAAGGCGATGCTGGGGGCGGGCGGCTATGCCTTCTCGCCCGCGCCGGGCGGCGGCTATGTCCTCGCCCGGGGCATGGCCAGCCAGCCGGTGGCGCGGGACGGCCTGGCCGCGATGGTCATCAAGCAATGCTCGAAGTGATGGCCGGGCCTGCCGAGGGCGGCGGTGCCATCGTCTATGGCGCCCTGGCCGACGAATTGCTGCTGGCGTCCCAGCGGCTCGGCGAGCTGGCCTATGACCTCGGCAGCGACAACGAGACGCTGCGACGTCATATGACCAGCCTGCAATCGGTCGACGAGGTGACCCAGCATCTGCTGGTCGTCGCCGACCTGTTGCGCGCGGGGGCCGATGGGGATGCGATCGCGAAAGTCCCCCTCGCCGACATGGCCGGCCGCCTGCAAAAGGCCCTGTCGGATCGGCCGGTCAGCGCACCGTCATAATATCGGTCCTCGGCACCGAAACACGCTTTACCGGCTCGCCGATGCGCTCTCGACGACCGCCTCGTATATCTGCGACCGATCCGGTCCTTCGGCGATGTGCAGCACGACCCAGGTTTCGGCCCGCCGGGCGACCATCACCCGTATCCGGTCGTTGAACAGGCCGTCCGCCAGTCCGACCGGCGCCACCTTGCCCGAATTGAGGATCAACGCGCCCATATCGCGCCCACAGGCCGGGCCGACGCAGGAATAGGCGATCGCGAACCCCGCCTTTCGCAGCACGCCGTCATAATAGCGCTCGATCTGCAACGGCGCGGTCGCCGGTTTCACCCGGTAATCGATATGGGTGACCGTGCCTTCGACGACCTGCCGGTTGGCTTGCCCTTCGGCATCGGCGATCGGGCCGGTCGGGATGATGATCTCGTCGAGCGAGGGCGCCCGGTAGCCGTCGATGACGGATTGCGGATAGCGCGGGAGATCGGGGTGATCCTGGCCGTCGCTGTCCTGGGCTCGCAGCGGACTGCTCAGGGCAACACATGCGATAACGAGCATGCGTGAATAGCTCTTCATCATCGTTCCTGTCTCCGTTGCCGTTTCAAGGAAGAGCGCGCCTCCTCGAAAGCCAGACCCGGCATGGCGTCATCCCGGTCCATGCCGCCTGGATAGCATGGCGGCATGACGCAACCGAGACCATTCCCGATCTACAGCACGCCGATGTCGTGCAGCCATTGCTCGACCTGCCCGGGCCATTGCCTTGTGATCGGATCGGCGGTCGGCCGCATGCCGAAGGCATGCCCTCCCCTGGCGTAAAGGCGCATATCCACCGGCACGCCAGCGTCGTTGAGCGCCAGCGCATAGGCCATGGGCTGCCGGATATTGTCGACGGGGTCGTTCATCGCGTGGATGATGAGCGTCGGCGGGGCCTTCGGGTTGATCTTCACCCAGGGGGCGAGTTCGAGTTCGTTCCTGCCCTTGCCGGTGTCCAGCACACGGGCCGTATAGGCGACGATCGCGAAGTCGGGCCGGGGCGATACCCGATCCGCCGCGTCGCGGACGGGATAGGTCCTTTCGTAATCGTTGCTCATGTTCGTCACGAGATACGCGCCGGCCGAAAAGCCGATCACGCCGATTTTATGAGGGTCGATCCCGTAGGTCGTCGCTTGGTGACGCAACAAGCCCATGGCGCGCTGCGCGTCTTCCAGACCCAGCAATATGTCTGGCCGCTTCTGGCGCCCATTCACCTTCGGCCACACCTGCGGCGTCCGGTATTTCAGCATGACGCATGTCATGCCCTTCGTGACGACCCAGTCGCAGATCTCGGTGCCTTCCAGATCCGTCGCGACCGCGTAGAAGCCCCCACCCGGTAGCACCAGCATGGTCGCGCCGGTGTTCCGCCCCTTCGGCTTGTAGATCGTCATGGTCGGCCGGGTGACATAGCTCGCCCAGTGCCACTTCCTGCCACCGACCAGCGGCGAGCCGTTGCCCGTGGCTTCGGCCTCGTCGCCCGTGTCCGGTTTGGCGAGAGCGACGCTCGCGGGCCATAACGGCACCTGGGTTCCGCCGACGGTCGGTTGCCAAACACCCTTTCGTTCCACCTTCGGGACCTCGATCCTGTCCGTCGGCGTGTCGCTCCTGCTCGCCTGGCCGCAAGCCGCTCCAGCGAGTCCGAGGGCGAGAAGCGACGGCAGCACAGACCGGAAGCGCGACAAGGTCCTGTCTCCAAATTCGAAGGCGCGACCTGCGGTCGGGAATCGGCCGGGTCGCGCTGATGCAGGTTAATGGCGGCTGCCATTCCCGCAAGCGGCGGTCTGCCCGAAATCGAACGGCAAGCGAGGCGGGCGATGTCCCGATCCGTCGCGCTTGCGATCCCAAGCCTGCGGCTCGCTCGGCCCCTCACCCAAGGAGTGGCGCTCCTTCAATTCGGCGCGACGAAGCAGGAATTGGCGTTGAGGGTCGAAAGGGATTGCGGAAGGAGCGATGTGGCGAGACTGATCGGAACGACGATCGTCACCTTGTTCATGCCATTCGCCCCGGAACAGCTCTGGTCGGTCGATACCGTGACGCTGCTCGGCGGTGCGGGGATGCCCCGTTGCTGAGCGAGGGCACTGGCATAGGCTTGCGTCGCCTCCGGCGTCTCGCACCCCGATGCGCCGAGGGCGAAGCAGCGCACGCTTTCCGACGCCACCTGCTGAAGCGCCTGCTGCCGCCATTCCAGCAGCGCGCCTTCGATCAGCAGGAACAGGAAGCTGAGCAGCGCCGGTGCCAGCAGCGCGAACTCCACCGCGCTGGCCGCCCTGCGGTCGGCTCGGAGGCGTCGGATCATGGCAGCCTCACCGTCACCGCGCTCGCCATGGTCGAACCATCGAGCCACGGATTCCGGATGATCGAGCGATAGTTCGACGCCGCGGCGATCGTGACATAGAAGCCCGAGGTGGCGCCGCTGGGACAGGGCGCGCCGCAACTGGACGCGGGCACATAGGTCGTCGGCAGGCCGGGCGCCACGCAGGAGCATGAGCGTGCGGACGGGGCGACGGCGCAACTCTCCGCCTGGCCGTTACAACGGACGGTCGCGGTGACGGCATCGGCGGGAAGGGTGCTGGCCGCGACGACATATCGGGTGAGCCGGTCGACGTCCAACGCATTGGCGTTGCGCATATTATAGCCGAGGATCGAGGCCTGCTCGACCGCGGCGCTCAGCCTGGCGCTCCTGACGAGATAGACGCCGAAATCGAGCGCCGGGAGCAGTGCGCCGAAGATGAGCAGCGACCAGAGCGCGAACTCGATGGCCGCGACACCCCGGGTGTCCCGGAAGAGCTGTGACGGAGCTTTCCTCGTCATCGCACCAGTCCCACGCTGCCGCTATTCCCGCCCGCCGACATGCTGGCACAGGCGGTCGCCGCGCTCGGCCCCCCGGAGAGCGTCACGGTCTTCGCGATTAACGAGAAACAGCCGCCCCCGATCGTGGCCCCGCCACTCATGCGAAAGTCGGAATTGGGCGCATAGATGATCCCGGAATAGGCGTCCTGGGTCCCCCCGCCCAGCGTGGTCGTGGCGCTGGAGCGCGTCGCGAAGAGAATGTCGGCGATCCCGAAGGACGATCCGCTCGACGGCGCGTTGAGGGCGATCGACGTTCCTCCGGCGGCTTTCAACGTGCCCGCCAGGATGAAGCTGACGTTGCTGCCCGCCATCGTGCCCCCGGTATTGTTCGTAAAGCCGCCGTTGATGAGGTAGGTGCCCGACCCGAAGGTGGAACCGCCGTTCAGGTCCAGATCGCCGTTGATATAATGGGTGGGGGTCGCCCCGAAGACGATGTTGCTGCCACCGGCGGTCTTGACGGCGCCGTTGGCACTGAAGGCGCCGTCGCCGAAGCTGGCCTCGCTACCCCCCGAAAGGCCGATTGCGGTGCCCTTGCCGTCATTCCCGATGGCGTAGTTTCCGGGCCCCACGGTCAGGCGGCTGCCGCCACCATCCACCAGTATGGCGCCCGTCACATCCATGTCGCCCGCGCCGATCGTCGCGGTCGACCCGCCGCCCAGCGAGATCGAACCGAAATAATGGCGACCGGCCCCAACGGTCAGAGCGGTGCCCCCGCTCAGCGTGATGGGCGCGTCGATGGCGACCGGCCCGTCGGGCAGCATCAGCCCCCCGCCCCCGCCAACGGTCACGCTGCGGCTCACGGTCACGACCGATGGCCCCTGGATGTTCAGCTTCAGCGACCCGGTATTGAGATTGGCGAAATGATATTCGCCCGCCGGGAATGTCCATGTCCCGTCCGATAGCGTTCCGGTCTTGCCCTGGAACGTCATCGTGGTGGGATAATAGGACAGGGAAAGGTCGTCGCCCGTCGGCACGCTCGCCCTTCGGGGGGCGGTAGTGGAACCGAGCTTGGCGAAAGCCGCCGCCAGCCCCGCATGGCTCGCCAGCGGGTCGGGCGTGCTGTTCGTCGCCTTGACCTGGCGGCCGGTGACGCTGCTGCCGCCGCCATTCGTCAGGCTTCCGCCATAGGTGATGGTATCGGCCTTGAGCCCGCTGCCGCCGTTCAGCCTGATATCGCCGGACGACGTGACCGCCTTCGCGCTGATCGTCGAGCCACCGCTGATCGCGATGGGGCCGTTCGTGAGCAGGGCACAGTCGGGCGCGCTGACCGACGTACCGCCCGACAGGGTCACGCCATCGGACGGCGCCAGCGCCAGGATGCAGGGCGGCGCCTGCTTGCTGGGCAAGGACGCGATCGACGTGACCGTGACGTCATAGCTGGTCTTCGGCGTGAATATGCGCGCCAGATGGAGCGGAATGGACGTCGTGATCGTGACCTGCACGACATCGCTGATCGTGGCGCTGTATCCGGTAATGTGCCGGACCGTCACCCGCTGCGGCAGGATGCCGTTGGCCAGTGCGATATCCCTGGCAGCGACGACCAGCATGGCATCGTCGGGCGACTGCACATAGGCGTTCGCCGCGGCCAGCGCCGCGGCATCGGCCGGGCCTTGCAGGCTGATCTTCGATCGGTAACCTTGCCCCAGTTCGACAGTAAAGGCCGCGGTGCCGATCAGGCTGAACAGTGCAAGCACGCCGAGCAGACTGACCGACCCTCGCTCGCTCCGAAGAACAAGCAAATCTGGTCTTGTATTGCCGGCGGCAACGAAAACTTGCTTGGGCGAACGTCGAACAGGCATGACACTGGGATAATGCAATATTGTATAATTTGAGTTAAATCGTCAATTGGAGCTTGTCATGGACCTCGGTCATCGCACCTTCCGGAAGGTGAGGTTGTAGCGCACCGCGCCCGTCGCGGGATGGTCCCCGTCCTTGAGTTCGTCGATACCGTGGAAGACCAGGCGCGACGGCCCGCCCCATAGGACGACATCGCCATGGACGAGCCGGTGACGGGTGAGACGATCGCCACGCTGATCCCCGCCCCAGAGGAAGGTGGCGGGCAGGCCCAGCGATACCGAGACGATCGGCGCCTCGCGATCCTGCTCGTCCATGTCCCGGTGCAGCGAAAGCCGGGCGCCCGGCGCATAGCGGTTGATCAGGCAGGCGTCGGGGACGAAATCGCCGAAGCCCAGCACCGCAGCGGCCCGGCGTGCGAGGTCGAGGAACAGCGGCGACATGGCGGGCCATGCGGCCGTCGTCTGTGGATCGATCGGATCGTAGCGATAGCCGGAGCGATCCGAGACCCAGCCCAGCGGACCGCCATTCGACATGGCGACCGACATGCGCTTGCCGCCACGGGTCTCCATGTGCCGGAACGGCGAGATCGCGGCCATGCGTCCTATCTCCGCCACCAGCGCATCCGCGACATCGAGCGCGAAGCCACCGAGAATGGCGGCGCCGGGGCCCAGCTCGACATGGCGGTGTTCGTCGGCGAACAGATCATGCTGCATCGTGGAAGATGATCCCCAATGTGTGTCGCCTGCCCCGGTGCAGTTTGCTGACCCCGTGGCGCAAGGTGACGCGATAGTCGCCCCTCGTACCGCGCTGCGGACGGATGTTCACCGCGAAGAGGACGCCGTCGCCCTTGCCCAGCGGCACGACCATGGGCCGCGACTGCATCCGGGGCCGCTGCTCGGTCAGGACGAATTCCCCGCCGGCGAAATCCTGTCCCGGCGCGGACAGCAGCACCGCGACCTGAAGCGGGAACACATGGTCGCCGTAAAGGTCCTGATGCAGGCAATTATAATCGCCTTCGCGATATTCCAGCAGCAGCGGCGTCGGTCGCCTCTGTCCCGCCCGGTGGCAGCGTTCGAGGAACGCGCCATGCTCGGCCGGGAAGCGGACGTCGATCCCCATACGCTCGTGCCAGTCGTTCGCGACCGGAGCGATGCGAGGGTAGAGCGCCGTGCGGGCCGCCGCGACCAGATCGGGAAGCGGATAGGAGAAATAGCGATACTCGCCCCGCCCGAACCCATGGCGCGCCATATGGACATGCGAGCGGAAGGCGTCGGTCGGCCCATAGCTCGCCGCCATCCCGTCGCATTCTCCTTCGGTCAGCAGTCCCGGCAGCACGGCCCAGCCTTCGCGGTCCAGACGGGCGGCGACCGCGTCCCAGTCGTAGGCGGCGATACGGTCGATCAGAGGGGCGCTCATGCCCGCGCCGCCTTGCGTTCGGCGTCGAGCAGCGCGCGCTTTCGCTCCAGCCCCCAGCGATAGCCGCCCAATCCGCCATCGGCCCGCAAGGCGCGGTGGCAGGGGATGAGCACGCCGATGCGATTTGCGGCACAGGCCGAAGCGGCAGCACGCACCGCCCGCGGAGCGCCGACCCCAGCGGCAAGCTCGCTATAGGAAACGACCTCGCCCGCCTTCACGCTCAAGAGGAAGCGCCAGACCTTCACCTGGAACGCCGTCCCCCGCAGGTCGAGCGGCAGATCGGGGCTTGGCGCGCCGTGCGACACATGCGCGTCGAGCGCCGCCACCCAGGCCGCGAGCGGACCGTCCGCATCGGGCGCAGCGGCGCGCAGCTTGGCCTGAGGGAATTCCGAACGAAGTGCCGCCAGCAGACCGTCCTCGTCCGCGCCGAACTCCACGAACGCGACGCCGCGCGCGGTCGCCGCCATCATCAGCGGACCCAGCGCGGTGACGCGAACCGCATAGGTCAGCATTTCCCCGCGCCCGCCGTCACGATACGCGCCGGGGGTCATGCCGAGGCCGCCGTCGACGCGTTCGTAGATCCGGCTGGTCGATCCATAGCCCGCACCGAAGGTCGCGCCGAGCACGTCCTCGCCTGCGCGGAGTCCCGCCTTGAACAGGCGCAGCCGCGCGTCGGCCTGCAATTCGCGCGGCGACACGCCCAGCACCGCCTTGAACGCGCGCTGGAAGTGCGACGGGCTCAGCCCGGCCATCGCCGCCAGGGTCGGCAGGTCGAGCACCTCCTCGGCATGGGCGCGAATATGCTCCGCGATCGCCCGCATCCGCTCCGAGCCCGGGGAGCCCGCCGCGTCCGGCTTGCAGCGCTTGCAGGCGCGGAAGCCCGCCTTCTCGGCATCGGCGGGCGTATCGAAGAAGGCGATATTCTCGGGCCGCGCCGGTCGCGCCGCGCAGGAGGGGCGACAATAGACGCCGGTGGTCCGCACCGAATAGACGAAGCGCCCATCCGCCTCCCGATCGCGGGCGCGGACCTGGGCGAAGCGGGGATCGGCGGTGATCGTGGCGGCATCGGACGGGGCAAACATCATGGCTCTCCATGCGTCGATAATGACGCGCCCTTCCCTACCGACCAGCAGGCACCCGCCGCGTCCCGAAGCTTGCGGCGCTATTCAGCCGGGAGGGCGCGTGGCTCTCCGCATGGTGCGGCTTCCCGATCGGGAAAGGAGAGATCGGCAGAAAATCGCCCCGTTGCAAACGCATTTTTGCGATGTCGGCATAGGCTCATGAAGCTCTTCCTGCCCTTGGCTCTCCTGACGATGGGCGACGCGGACCGTGTACGATTCGGCAGCTTCATCGACGTTCGATCGTCAAGTCCGGGCATTACAAACGCCGCGGTTCGCGATGGACTCCCTCGTGGTGCCGATCACCCTATGCCGTGCGTTGGAGCTCCAACCCAGGAGCGATAACAGCATGGCGATCAAGGCAGTCCTCTTCGACATCGACGGCACCCTCGTGGACAGCAACGACTATCACGTCGAGGCTTGGCAGGCCGTGTTTGACCGGATCGGCGCGACGTTCGACGATCAGGTGGTCCACGACCAGATCGGCAAGGGCACCGACATGCTGGTGCCGACGCTGCTCCCGGACACGGACGAGGCCGAGCAGCAGAAGATGGGCGAGGAGCATGGGCGGATATTCAAGTCGCAGTATCTCGAGCGGGTGAAACCCTTCGCTGCGGCCAGGGACCTGCTCGTGAAGGTCAAGAATAGTGGCCGGCAGGTCGTCCTGGCGTCCTCCGCGTCATCGGACGAGCTCGATCATTATGTCGGGCTGATGGATGCCGGGGAGATCGTCGGCGTCTCGACCACGTCGGACGACGTCGAGAGGACCAAGCCTGCCCCGGACATTTTCGCCACCGCTCTCAAGAAGCTGTCGCCGCTCGATGCCAGCGAGGTGATCGTCGTAGGTGACACGCCGTACGACATCGAAGCGGCCGCCAGGTGCGGCATCGCAGCCGTGGGCGTCCGATCGGGCAAGTTCGACGATGCCGCGCTACGGGGGGCCGGCGCCGTGGCGCTGTATGACGACGTCGCCGCCTTGCTGGCCGATTTTGAGGATTCGCCGTTGAACGACTGAGGATCCGTGCCGGACGCGTCATCGGGGGCAGCGATGCTGCCCCCGATCATGGGCCAACTTGACCCGGGGCGCAGGCTGTCCAAGTCAGAGCTTCATGCCCGACGAGGTGCGGACGGCTTTGGCGGCCTATGGTACGCGGTGAACGGCCACGCCATGTCGAACCGTCGATGCCGAACCGGGCTCTTCGTAATATAGAACAAGGATGGTAGCCAACGGTGCGGCGGTGAGGATTAACAGAAAAAGGCCGACCAGCCAGTCGTTGGTGTCTAGCGGCTGCGAGAAACTACCGCTGGGCGGCATGGACGGGTTGGGTCGCATAGGGCGCCTGCCGGCTTTCCTTGGATGAACCGGGCGATCCGCGCCAGCGTGATGGGCGGACGGCCTGGGCTGCGAGCGATCATAGGCGGCGCGTGCTTCCTTCTTGCCTAAAACGGCATACGCCTCGTTGATCTCTTTCGCGCGAGCGGAAACGTCCGCACCGGGATTGGCATCGGGGTGATATCGACGGAGCAGCGCCTTCCACGCGGCGTGGATCGTGTCGCGACTTGCCGTCGAGGGTACCCCGAGAACGGCATAATAGTCGGGTGATGGAGCCATCCGGTTGTCACCTGTCGCTAAAACGCAAGAACGAACGTCCACCTGGCGGGCTATCGCAATCGGGCCTTCCCGGCGATCCGAAGAGCGACTTTTGGCACCCACCGTCAGATGGTTACCATTTTCATACGCAAGTTCGTGCTTTCCGCAAAATCACAATCGCCTCCGCGCACCAAACCCACTTATGGGCATTCAAAGCGAGCGCGTGGCTTTCCTGACATGGCCGTTCGTTCATCGGGCAGTCCGGGGGCCGCGATCTCACGATCAACGGGCCTGGGGTCCGAACCTAGGCCGCTTTTGCCCCCGTCAGACGCTCCCAATTTGCAAAGGCGAAACCACGGCGCGCCGTGTCGTCCACGTCGATGCTCTCCAGGAAGCGACGTGGCTCGCCACCCGGCCGGTACTGATATGGGAAGTCGGTCGAGAACAGCAGGCGATCCGGGCCGACGATCTCCAGGCACCGCCGTAGATAGGCTTCGCTCCACATGCCGCTGCCGGTGACGTAAAGGTTGCTGCGCGCATAGTCATGGAGCGATCGCTCGAGTTCGAGCGCCCGGCCCATCACGGCCGACGTCCGCTCGAGATAGAACAGCACCACCTCGCCCCAATGGCCCAGGATGATCTGCAGCGCGGGCAGTTCGTCGAAGACACCGGCCGCTGCGAGCCTGACCCATTCCAGGCCTGCCTCATAGTGCCAGCCAAGACCAAAGGCGGCGAGTGCGAGATCCGCCCTGTCGCTGATTCCGGAGTAGTTGGACGCGCGTACCTCCGGCGCCGGCGTCTGGGGGTGGATGAACAGAGGAACGCCCAGCTCTGCGGCTTTCGCCAGCATGGGCCGCAGCGCCATATGGTCGAGGTGCCGATCGCGTGTGCGGCCGCAGAGCAGCGCGCCCTTCAGCCCGAGCTCGGTCACCGCGCGCTCCAGCTCGCGGGGGGCGGCATCCGGATCGGATGTCGGAAGAGCCGCGAAACCCTGGAAGCGTGTGGGATGACGCGCGCAGGCATCGGCGATCAAATCATTGACCCGCCGGGCAGTCTCTACGGCGGGTCCAGGCTGTAGATTATGGAGGCCCGGCGTGGTCAGGGACAGCACTTGGACATCGACACCCTGCTCGTCCATCAGCGCCAGGCGGTTTTCGCCGAGGTCCGCCAGACGCTCGCCCGTCACGCCCCCGTCTGCGATCGCGGATACGGGATCATGTGGGGGCGGCGCTGACGCCCAGGCGTCACGAACCGTCTGTGGCAGGACATGTTCTTCGATGGCGATCAGGCGCATGAATGTCTCGCATAGGGATCGAGGATAACCATCAACTCCGCGGCCAGGTTTCGCGATGCAAGATCGCGGATGGAACGGGATGGTGAGCCCGGTGTCACCGAAGGCCGTGCACTGCGTGAGTAGACTCAAAAGGCGCGATGCAGAAGCTCTTTGCAGCGTTCCGAAATCGACCGCTCGTTCGTCGGCCCGGCCCCTACGGGTCTCCCTCGCTGCACATCGACCAAGGCATGCGGACCATCATGCTTGCAACCGGTCCTCTGTTCCGCCTCGCGGCGGGCCCAGGCCTCGCGGAAATTCCGAATGGCTCTTATCGTCAGGGACCTTATGGGACTGACACATTATTTCCATGTCATAGGCATATTGTTGCTCGTGATCGGATCGATTCCGGCAGCAGATGGTCTTTCGGGAATTGGCAGCGGGATCGCCAAAGCTGATCGCGATTGCGCTATCGCTCACCCACGAAGGTATTGGGCTTCACGAAGGTCATGATGGGTTTATGTACCACCCTGCTCATGCTGATCGATATCCGGATTTGACCTTGCAAGGAAAGTTTGATCTAAAGCAATAGTTCTGTTTGCAAGAAACCAACATCAAGTCCGTTTGATCGAGATCATGGACCTGTTCATGCCTTGAAGGCATTCTGACGCCTTTACCTCCCCCTTCCCTTCTCCCATGGGGCTTATCATGCAGAATGAAATCACGAATGACGGCATCAACGCCGTCGAACTCGCCACGGAATTGACCATCGCCTGGCTCGGCAATCCCAATACCCGTACCGATGCCGAGCATGTGCCCGCCTTTCTCGACACGATGCATGCCGCGATCGTGAAGCTGGCGGGCGGGACCGAGCAGCAGGACGACGATACCGTCGCCCCGACCGAATATGTCCCGGCCGTCAGCGTGCGCAAATCGCTGGCCTCGAAGGATCACATCGTCTCGATGATCGACGGCAAGCCCTACAAGACGCTGCGCCGCCATCTCGCCACCCATGGCCTGACCCCGGACGACTATCGTGCGCGATACAATCTGAAGGCCGATTATCCGATGGTCGCGGAAAGCTATTCGGAAAGCCGTCGTGCCATGGCCAAGAAGATCGGCCTGGGCCGCAAGCCCGGAACCAAGGTCGCTCCGCCTGCACCCGCGCCCGCGCCCAAGACCCGCGGTGGCAAGGCGGCCAAGGCGGCCGCTCAGGCCCATTTGTCGGGCGAGTAAAGCTATAGGCGGGGCCGGATGCCGTCATCCGGTCCCGCCTGCACCTCGCCGACCGCATTGCAGCGCGCGTCGAAATCGCGCGCCAGTTCGGCCAGGCTGACGGCGCCCAGACGCGCCACCAGCAGCGCCTCGGCATCCCGGAGCACGCCCTCCAACGCCGCGTTGACCGCTTTCTCCACCGCGCAGTCGGCGTTGGCGTTCTCATGGCCGATCGCGAACAGGCGGGGCCCGCCGACCGCGCGGTGCACGTCCAGCAGCGACACCTTCTGCAAGGGCTGTGCGATCACCCAGCCGCCACCATGGCCCTTTTCCGACGTCACATATCCGGCATCCCGCAGGCCCGCCATCGTCCGGCGAACCACGACCGGGTTGGTCCCCAGCATGCGGGCGATGGCGTCCGAGGTCATCGGCCCCTCATGCCGCGCCATATGGAGCAGCACATGGAGCATTCGCGAAAGGCGGCTGTCGTTGCGCACGGCATGATCCTTCATGCCGCCGACGGGATTGGCAAGGGCGAAGCATCACGATACTTATGATGTTACATGATTCGTGGAGCGTCGCATATGGCTGCCTATGAAAACCCGGACCATTGGGACGTCGCCGCCCGGCATTATGAGACGACGGCGCATCCCTTCACGTCCCGCTATGCCGAGGCGGCGCTCGCACGGATCGCGCTGACCTCGGAAAGCCGCGTGCTGGACGTGGCGGCCGGTACCGGCGCGCTGGCGCTGGCGGCGGCCCGCACCGGCGCGCATGTGCTCGCGACCGACTTCTCCCCCGCCATGGTGGCGCGCATCGCAGCGGCGAACCTGCCCCATGTCGAGGCATGCGTCATGGACGGACAGGCCCTGGACCTGCCGGACGGCGGTTTCGACGCGGTCTTTTCGATCTTCGGTGTCATCATGTTCCCCGACTGGCGCAAGGGCCTGTCGGAAATGGCGCGGGTCACGCGACCGGGTGGCGTCGGCGTGATCGCGACCTGGCAGGATGGCGGGGCGGCGACCTTTCTCCTGCTCGGCCAGATCCGCCGCAAGCTGTTTCCCGGACGAGACGGCATGACCATGCCGAATGCGGTCGGCGCGCTGAGCGACCCGAGCGATTTCGCCCGCGAACTGATAGCCGCCGGATACCGGGACCCGCAGATCGAGTATGTCACCCATGACTATGACCTCGACGTCAGCGCGCTGGCCGCGCCCGATACCCTGTTCGGCATGTCCCCCGACTGGATCAGCCTGACCGACACCGAAAGGGCCGCCGTCGTGGCCGAGGTGCGAGCCATGGCGGGCGATCGCGCGATCCTGCCTATCCCGTCGACCGCGCTCATCGGGATAGCCAGACGCTGAACGCGCCCCATCGGCTCCCTCATCGGATGGTGAAACGAGAGCCGGACTAATTGGTTGGCCGCAGACCACGCACCACATGTGCAATCGCGCCTATGGCTGCTCCTCGCTTGACACCCCCGTTACACCGTCGATACGTTTACATTTGTAGTCGAAGCTGTCCTGCAAAGGCTGGTGAGAATGACGGGGCTTTCTGTCGGAGATAGCGGGATGGCAAAGATCGATACGAAAACAATGAAAACGATGATTTCGGCCGGCATTCTACCGCTACCGTGGTTCATCATCTGGGTGACGATCGGCGGAATGTTCATGCCGGGGTATAGCTGGATATCGCAGCACGCCAGCGAGATGACGCTCGTTCCCGGAACGGCAAACATATTGCTCAAGATCGGCGCATTGGGAACAGGAGTGTTTTTTATCCTGTTCGCCCTTGGCCTCTGGCGTTATTCGGACCGGAAGATTTCTTGGGGGGCGATCTGCTGGATTGTCTTTGGCTTTTCCATGGTGTCGAACGGTATCTGGAATATGGGAGATCCAAAGCACGGATTTTACGCGATCGGCATTCTTAATATTGTCGCGCCGGCTCTTTCATTGGCTGAGAATAGGAAGCTTGCTGATGATCGAATTGTGTATTTGACAACCATCGCCGTGAGCTTCTCAGCTATTCTGTATCTTTGGCTGAATGTAACGGGTAACGACCCGGAAGGGTATCGCGGCATATCGCAGCGCTTGTTTTCTTCGATTAACTCCCTTTGGCCTATGGTTGTGGCGTGGAGAGTAATCGCAAATGATCCTATGCAGATACGGGCGGATAAAAATCGGCGCGCGTAGGTTGACGACGATCTGCCGTCATATTCCCGATCGGGAACCGCCAGCGAGACGGTCCGGGCGGGCGCATTGTCCAAGTGACAAGACAATGCGGCCGGTTTAACCGCCCGCTCAGTGTCCGTCGTCCGCCGCCTTCTCGCGCAACGCTATTTGGCCATGTTGATCGGCGTGGCGGCGCTGCTGCTGAAGCTGCTGGTCCCGACCGGCTACATGCTCGACAGCAGCCAGGGTCATATCACCGTCACCATTTGCTCGGGCACCGGCCCGACGACGATGACGACGGAAATGCCGGGCATGGACCACTCCATGCCGGACCATGGCAAATCGAAGGACCATGGCAAGGCGGAGATGCCTTGCGCCTTTTCCGGCCTGTCGGCCGCCGTCCTCGGTGCGATCGATCCCGTCCAGCTTGCCGTTCTGATCGATTTCGTCATGGCGGCCGGGCTTGTCGGCATCACGTTGCCGATGCCGTGGCGAGCGACATGGCTAAGGCCGCCCCTCAGGGGGCCACCCGCTCACTTCTGACCTGGCGTTTCCCGCGTCGCATATCGGCGCGTCCTGGAGTCATGGCCCGCGCCGCCCTGCGCCGGGCCGGTCAAAGGTAAGTTCATGTCCCGATCCCGCTTGCTGGCGGGCGCTGTCGCGCCCTGCCTTTCGCTCGCCGTTCCCGCCGTCGCCCAGACCCGTGATCCGTCCACCCTTTCTGGCCCACTCGATACCGGGGTGACGATCGGGGAGCGTGAAATCCTCGTCACCGCCAAGTCCATGGCGCGCTCGACCGCCAATGTCCTGACCTCGGTCGATGTGCTGAGTGGCGATGTGGCGCAGCGCCAGAATGTCGACAATGCGTGGGAGTTGTTCGCCCGCCTGCCGGGGGTGGTCCTGACCGACTTCAACCAGGGCACGACCTCCGGCCGCTTCTCGATCCGTGGCTTCAACGGCGAGGGCGAGATCAACGCGGTCAAGCTGCTGATCGATGGCGTGCCGTCCAACGACAATGCCGGGCGGATGGACTTTATCGACCTGGTGTCGCCGCTCGACATCGCCTCGGTCGAGTTGGTACGCGGCACCTCGGACCCGCGCTGGGGTCTCCATGCCATTGCCGGCAGCGCCGACATCCGGACGCGGACTGGCGGCACCTATCTCGACGCGCGCGGGATTGCCGGCGCGTTTGGCACCTATGACGCGCAACTGTCGGCGGGCGTCGAAACCGGCGGGCTGAGCCAGAACTATCTGCTCGCCTACCGCCGGACCGATGGCTATCGCGACCATGCCGCGCTCGACCGGTTCAACTTCGCGGGCAAATGGTTCTATGATTTTGGTCCCGCCAGGCTGGGCCTGATCGTCCGTCATGGTCGCGCCGAGGCGGACGAGCCCGGCTATCTGACCGATGCCGACGCCTATACGAACCGGCGACGCTCCTATGCGGTATCCGACACGGACGGGGGCACGCGCGCGCTGTCGCAATACAGCCTGCATCTTGACGCCGACCTTTTCACTCGCCTGTCGCTGACCGCGGTGAGCTATGCCAACGGAATCGACGACAGCCGCTATGTCCGCTTTTCCGCGAACGTCGCACAGCAGCAGCGGCTGACCGATGAGCAGCAATATGGCTTCGTCGCCGGCCTGCATTGGCACGCGGCCGACTGGCTGATGACGGAGGCGGGCGGCGATGTGCAGTGGCAGCAGAACCGCAGTCTTCGCTGGACGACCGATCGTCGCCGGATCGTCGCCGCGACGCGCGACCAGGATTTCGACCTGACGGTGGGCGGCGGTTATGTGCAGGCGATCGTGACGCCGGTGCGCTGGCTGACGTTGACGCCGGCATGGCGGATCGACAGGGTGGGCGGCACCTATACCGACCGGCTGAACGGCATCGGCTACCCGCTCAACGACTATGGCACGATCAGCCAGCCCAAGCTGTCGGTCGCGCTGACCCCGATCGCGGGCATCACCGCCTATGGAAATTTCGGGCGCAGCTTTCAGATCGGCGCGGGTTCCGGTGCCTTCATCGTGCCGCCTCGGGTGCGCGACCTCGCGCCCTCCATCAACGAGGGCTATGAGGCCGGGATCAAGCTGTCCCAGGGCCGCTGGCTGACGGCACGCGCGGCGGTGTGGCAGCAGACCGCCAGCGGCGAGCTGCGACGTCGTTTGAACGACCCTTCGGGCGAATTCGACAATCTCGGCAAGACCCGTCGCCGCGGCTTCGACTTGGAGGCCAGCGTCCGGCCGCTGTCCGCCCTGTCCGCCTGGGCGAGCTGGTCGCACCAGAAGGCGGTGATCCGCGTCGCCGACCCGGCCGCGCCGCTGACCGCCGGCAACGAGATCGATCATGTCCCTCGGAACGTCTATACCGCCGGGATTGAGTGGGCACCCGCTGCGCTGCCCTGGCGCGCCTCTCTCTGGGGCAACGGCCAGTCCTCCTATGAGCTGGAGACAGCGAACAGCCAAGGCCGCTATGGCGACTATTTTCAGGTCACCGCCGAACTGGCATACCGGCTGACCAAGGCGATCGAGGTGTCGGCGCAGGTCCGCAATCTCACCAATGACCGTTACGAATATGTCTGGTTCGACGGCACGCAGCGGCTGCACGCCCCCGCCGATCCGCGCAGCCTGTTCGGCGCGGTGCGGGTGCGGTTCTGATGGTGCCGAAAAACGGAGCGGCGGGGCGATCGTGGCGCCTTGCCGTGCGCCGCGTCCATCTGTGGCTGGGCCTGTCGTTCGGGCTGTTGTTCGTCCTGCTCGGGCTGACGGGCTCGGCGCTGGTCTTCTATGTCGGGATCGACGAGGCGCTGCACCCGGTCGCGCGCAGCGAGGAGCATGCGGCCGGTCCCGGCTGGACCTCGCCCGTCTGGGATCGGGCGCTGGCGACCGCGACGGCACAGGGGTTCGATCCGGCGGGCAAATGGTCGTTCGAGGTGACCGGCGAAGGCGGCGCGGTACCGGCGCGCTACTACCCGCCATCGGCGCATGGCGGCCACCATGCACCGCGCCAGATGGTCTGGTTCTCCGCCGATGGGGGCCGGATCGTGCGGATCGATCCGTGGGGCGGCTATCTGATGAGCTGGATCTACGAGCTGCATATGGAACTGCTCGCAGGCGACATCGGCATGCAGATCGTCGGATGGTCGGGCGTCGTCCTGATCGTCTTGCTGCTGACCGGCGTGATCGCATGGTGGCCGCGCGGTCGCTGGGCGAAGGCGTTCGCGTTCAAGCGGGGTGCCGCGCCGATCCGCCGGCTCCGCGACTGGCACAAGCTGGCGGGCGTCTGGAGCGCGGGGCTCCTCATCATGCTGGTCGCGACCGGCGTGATCCTGGCGCTGCCGGTCGTGAAGGCGACGCTGCTCGCACCTGATGCGGTGCCCGACCCGCGATCGGGCATTGGGCCAGGGCAGCGCATTTCCGTCACCCGCGCGCTCGGTGCAGCCCGCAAGGCGCTGCCGGGCGTGACGTTGGCGTTCATCGACGTGCCGGGCACTGTGGACGGGCCGTTCCGTGTGCGGGTCCAAGTGCCCGGCGATCCGCACCGGCGCTTTCCCGGCAGCTTCGTCTTCGTCGATCAATATTCCGGCCGCGTGCTGGCGATCCATGACGAGGGGCACGGAAATATGGGAACCAGCATCGCTGCCTGGGTCCGACCGCTCCACGACGGTTCGATCGGCGGAGTGCCGGTTCGTGTCCTCGTTGTCCTGACCGGCATCATGCCCGCGATCCTGTTCGCGACCGGGCTTCTCCACTGGCAGCGCCGTCGCCGGGCGGCCGCGTCTTCGCGTTAGACGACGCGGGAGACGAGGGACTGCGCCCCGACAGACAGTTTGCAAGCAGAAGGACGGCCCGCAGCCTTTATCGAAGCGGAGTTGCTGCCGGCAAACACGGACCGTGTCCCCGATAACGAAGGGCGTGCGAGGCGGTCGGGATATTCCCATTGGGAATTTTAGGAATGACCGGGTTTGGGTGGAAAGCGGACGTTAGCGCCAGACGGCGCGACCCTTTCCGTAGCCGGGATGACGTCGCTCAAACTCGTCAACGAAGCGAACACGCAACTCCTCGTAGGCGTACTGTAGATCGGCGGGGAACCCTGCTAGTTCCAGTTCATCTTTCAGATCGAAAAAGCCGAGCATCGCCTGCTGCATCCGCTCGGCAGGGTCGACGAAAAAGCCATACTCGTCCTGTTCCGTGTTCATGGTCGCAGTATGCACGCAGACGGGATGTCCGCAAATGGGCGAGAGCGTACATTCTCGCGAACGAACGGCGATCAAGACGGGCGGGCCATTCCCATTGGGATCGAATTTCAGGAATGACTCGCTTTGTTCGTAGCCGACGGCGTTATCGTGGTTCGTCACGCTGGATTCAGCAATAGAAGGCTAGCCGTCCTGACGTTGTGAACGGAGTTCGCCCCATGAAGGAAATCGCTGTAATCGCCGCGTGCGTCGCCGCACCAGTTTCTGCCGGAGCCATGGCAATTCCCACCGATACAGAGATTGCCAATCCTGCATCCGAATTTTGTAAGAAGATGCAGGGACATACCGTCATCGCGAAGCTGCCGGATGGTAACGAAATCGGCCTCTGTCATCTGCCAGAAAATAAGATCGTTGAAGAATGGACGCTTTTCCGAATGCTGAATGGAAAGAAGCCCACGCCACGTAACAATCCTTTTAAATAATGGCAGGCCGTTGGGCCCTATTATCCCGGCGACCAATTTTATAATCGGCTGAGGAAACAAAATGAGCGGTTCTTAATCGGGAACCGCCAGCGAGACGACCGGGGCATTCTCATCGGGATGGTGAAACGAGAAAACGTCCGCAGGCCCATCAATGGGCTGGCGGCTGCATTAGCTCTATCGTGATATGATCGGGGCCTGAAACATAGGCTACCAACGTACCCTTCCGTGGACCACCCGCGATCGGCAGCGGACTGCCCTTTGCCTTCCATCCCGCTGCCTCGACGCGGGCAATGGCGACATGGATATCGTTTACGGTCAGAGCCAGGTGGGCCGCACCGATCGCCCCCGCGCTGTTGGGCACCGCGCCGTTCTGGCGCCCTTTTGAGTATTCCAACAGTTCGACCACAAAGCCGTCCGGTGCCCTGACGATCGCCGTTTTGACATTGGGATCATCGACGCCAGTCACCTGATGCAGGAAATCGCCCCCCATCTCAGACTGACGCTCGAGCTTGAAGCCGAGTGCTCCTGTCCAGAACCGAATGGCTTCGTCCAGTGACGATACCGCGAAGCCTATGTGGTCCACGGCGATGACATTTGCGGCGTCGTTCATTGCTGCACTCTCACTGGGTCGTGCTGGAGATGTCGGAACTTATGCCCCGATGCAACGATCAGCCGACACGGAGAGCAGTTCGCGCGCGCTCGACCTCCGGCCGTATCACGCATTCTGGGGCGTGATCGTTGCACAAGCCCATTGCCTGCATGAAGGCGTAGACCGTGGTGGGGCCGAGAAACTTCCAGTCCCGTTTGCGCAGTTCTCTGGACAGTCGCTCGGATGCCGGGGATGTCGAACGGCTTTGTGGCGGCACGTCCTGGTCCTTGTCCTCGAACCGCCAGAAGAACGCCGCCAGCGAACCTTCGGCTTCGACGAGCTCGCAGGCGCGCCTGGCGTTATGGATGACAGCCTCGATCTTTCCACGATGGCGAACGATCCCCGCATCGGCCAGCAGCCGCGCCACATCGCCTTCGTCGAACCGCGCCATCCGGCGGAAATCGAAACCGGCAAAGGCAGTCCGGAAATTCTCCCGTTTGGCAAGGATGGTTCGCCAGCTCAGACCGGACTGGAAGCTTTCAAGGCACAGTTTCTCGAACAGCCTTATATCGTCCACGACCGGAAAACCCCATTCGCGATCGTGATAGGCCAAAAACTCCGGTGCCGCGGCGCACCAGCGGCAACGCGGGCGGCCGTCCGGTCCGGCGACGGTCGCGCTCATGCGGTCACCGCCATCAGGAAATCCAGCGACGGAACCGTCCGCTTGGGATCGATCTCCCATGTTTCGGGCGTGACGATTCCTTCGGCCACGAACGGGTCGGCAGCGATCCGCGCATCGTGGTCTTCGCGACTTTCACCATGGGCCAGGATCGCCCCTCCGATGCCAGACTGGATCGCACCGACGCACAGGAACACGCCATCAGCGAAACCCTGCGCGATCCAATCCTTGTGCGCCGCCATGAAATCACGCGCGGCCGCCCGGTTTTCGGCAAATTTCAGGAAAGTGATGAACACAGCGCCCCCTTGATCAGCGGGATTGGGAAAGGTCCGGCACGGTCGTCAGCCAATGCTCGATGTCAGCCACCTCGCGGTGGATGAAGGCTTCGTCGCGAAAGGCTGTCGCCATGACGGCAACCCCTTGCGACCATGAAAGGAGATGCAGCGCCAGCGCCTCGGACCCGTCGCCTGCGCCAAGCGCCTGGAACTGCGCGGAGAGCCAGTCGCGGAACAGGCCGAAAATGTCGGCCGCGCGCGCCTGTGCGGCATGGTCGAGCTTGGCGAGTTCGGAGCAGAGCGTGCCGACCGGGCAACCAAAGGCCATGATCTTCGCCCGGTTGCCGATCAGCATGCGGATGAAGGACAGGATGCGCTGGCGCGGGCTGTCGGTGGCGACCTGCCACCCCTCCAGCAACGCGCGCGTCCGCTCGATACGGATCGCGATCACGGCGTTCAGGATGTCATCCTTGCTCTTGAAATGGTGGTAGAAATTGCCGCGCGATATGCCTAGGGTCGCGGCGATATCGGCAAAGGACGTGGCCTCGAAGCCGCGCTCGTAGAACAGCGTATCGGCCTGCGCGACGATGCAATCTCGAGTGGAAATCTCCCGCATTGTAAGCGCTGTCCTGCTGAAGTCACATCAGGCTAGGACAATTGACCTAGGTGGTCAATGTCGATGGCTCTTGCGGTTCCATCTTCTTCCCGGTCGCGACGGAACGGCACCTTCGCTTACACCCGCCCGGGGTCACGGGATTCCGGCCAGTGGCGCGTGATCGCCGGGCCCGCGGCGCGGCTTGGCTGACCTGTCGTGTCGAAGTAGTGAAATGGGGACGAAGCGCGCCTTCTAACGGCCGCTTTGAAGGGTAAGCTGACCACCTGGACGATGGAGAACCTGTGCCGATGCCGCTCCGCCTCTTCTACAGCAATGGAGCCTGTTCGCTTGCTCCGCATATCGCGCTGGAGGAGACCGGCGCATCGTTCGAGCCGATCCGGATCGACATGGCGTCGGGCGAACAGCGCAAGGCCGACTTCCTGCGCATCAACCCCAAGGGACGTGTCCCCGCGCTGGCGGTCGACGATTGGGTGCTGACCGAGAACCCCGCCATTCTCCAGTTCATAGCACAGTCCTTCCCGGATGCCGGGCTATGGCCGCAGGCGTTGCGCGATCAGGCGCGCGTGACCGAGTGGCTGGGCTGGATCGCTTCCACGGTCCATGTCGCCTATGCCCATGTCCGTCGCGCCGAACGCTATGCCGATAGCGAGGCGGCGCTGGCGGAGATCCGCGCGAAAGGTCTGCTGACGTGCCGCGACCTGTGGCAGGCGGTCGACGCCCGGCTCGGCGAGGGGCCTTGGGCGATCGGTGAGACCTACAGTGTCGCCGACGCGTATCTGCTGGTGTTCTGGACCTGGGGTCGCGGATCGGTGCTGGGCTTCGACATGGGCAAGGACTTTCCGCACTGGACCGCCCATGCGCATCGGATGGCTGGACGGGCTGCCGTACAGCGGGCGTTTGCGCGGGAGGGACTGGCCCTTCCCTCCCAAAGCTGATCCGATGGCCGGCGATCGCGATCCTCATGCAGGCAGGCTTCGAAATCGTGCGGGGGTCAGGCTCAGCAAGCCGAGCATAGCCAGGCCGAACCCGATCCAAAGCGGTGCGGTCAGCCCCAGGCCATGGTCGATCGCGACACCGCCACCCCAGCTTCCCAGCGCGAGGCCCGCCGTAATCATCGATGCGTGCATTGTGTTGACGAGAGGATCGGGACCGGCCGTCCGCATGACGCGCGCCACCATCGCCGGGTTCATCGACACGCCGACCAGTCCGATCACGAGGAAGGCGGGAATGCTGATCGCGGGCGAGGCGGCGAACAGGGCGAAGACTGCGAGGGCAATTGCAAGGATCGACAGCCCGCCGATGAGGATCGCCATCGGAAAGCGATCGGCGAAGCGCCCGATCACCAGATTACCCACGACATTCGCGACGCCGTAACCGGCCAGCAGCATCGGCATCGACGCCCGCGGCACGCCCGCGACCGAAGTGAAGATCGGCGAGAAGTAGCTGAAGGCGCCAAAGGTCGCACCGATGACGAGGCCGCTGGTCGCATAGGCCGCCCAGAGCCGGCCGTTGGCGAGGGCCTTCAGGCTCGCTGACAGATCCGGGGCATCGCCGTCACGGGCATGGGGGACACCCACCAGCACTATGGCGGAGCAGATCGCGACGAGCCCGGCGACACCCCAGAAACTCGCCCGCCATCCGGCATATTGATCGATCCACGCCACCGCCGGTACGCCGATCACCGGCGACAGCATCAGGCCGGCCAGGACATAGGAAACCGCCCGCCCCCGCAGCGCCGGCGCGACGAGCGCGGCGCTGATCGTCATGGCGAGGCCGAAGCAGGCGGCGCTGGCCACGCCCTGCACGATCCGCGCGGCCGCCATGACGCCATAGCCGGGCGCAAGCGCCGCTGCCACGCTGCCGATCAGGAACAGTCCTAGCAGGTACCGGAACGCCACGGTGTTGGGCATCCGCCAATGCAGGAGCAAGGCGGTCACCAGCGGTCCGCCGATCGTCATGCCGAGCGCGAACAGCGAGATCAGATAACCGATCTCGCCGGTCGACACTCGGAAAGCGGCAGCGAGCGACGGCATCAGCCCGGCGACCATGAATTCCGATGTGGTGACGGCGAAGATCGTCGCGGCGAGCAGGAAGACGGCGGGCGGGATGGCGGGCTTCTCTCCGTCCCGCCCCACTTGGTCGTCCTTTCCCGGAACCCCCAACTTCCCGACTGCCATGATCCGACCTCATTTCTGTATCGAGATTTACAGAAATGCTATTTCGCTGGCACGGCCGGATCAAGCGATTTATATAAGCTCCGATACAGAAAGGACCGATGTGGCAGCGAGAGGCCGTCCACGCAGCTTCGACCGCGACGTCGCGCTCCACCGCCTGATGAAGGTGTTCTGGGCGAAGGGCTATGATGGCGCGCAACTCACCGAGTTGACCGCGGCGATCGGGGTGACGCCGCCCAGCTTCTATGCCGCTTTCGGATCGAAGGACGCCGCGTTCCGAGAGGCGGTCGATCTCTACATCGCCACCATCGGCTCCGTTCCGATGCGCGCGCTCGAAGAGCCCGTTTCGCTGCGGGCGGCACTGAAGGACCTATTGGAAGGCAGTATCGACGTCGCGCTATCGAACGGTTCGGCCGGGTGTCTGCTGATCCTGGGCGTCGTCAATGACCTGCCGGGCAATGCCACGGCGCGAGGCCATCTCCTGGATGCGCGTCGCAAGACCGTGGCGCTGCTAAAGAGCCGCCTGGCGCGTGCGATCGTGGCCGGTGAACTCCCGCCCGACGCGGATGCAGACCAGCTTGCGGCTTTCTACCACGGGATCATGCAGGCGATCTCCTTCCAGGCGCGCGACGGTGCCTCCCGAGACAAACTGCAGGCCCTGATCCCGCCCGCGCTTGCGCCCATCACCTGAGGCCCCGCGCACGGGATGGCGCCTTCATCGGTGATTGCGCGATCAGGTGGTTTGGTTGGTCGATCGGCGACGCGCTGACATCGTCGAAGCCGAAGTGACCTTTCTCGCATTCGAACGCCTATCGAGACGGCCAGGGCATTCCCATTGGGATGGTATTTCGGGAATGGAGGTTCCGTTTACGACGGCAAGATCGGTCAATCGGGTGGCGGAGCCTCGTGTTCGCCGATCCTGACAAATAGGGATTGTTGAGCGAGACCCGATTCCCAGGCGGCGATCCTGTCGAGGAGGTTCACCCCGGTTTCGCTTTCCAAGGCGGTGTACGCTGCTGTGACTGCCTCTTCGGCCGCACGAATCTTGGCGACTTCCTCTCGGCCCGCCTGAGTGAGGGAAACGATCGTACGCCTGCGATCGGCGGGATCGATTGCTGTTGCCAAAAGGCCCAGCTTCTTCAGCTTTCCCACCCAATCTATGACGACCGGATGAAACTGCCGAAGAGCGGATGCGATCGCGGTGATGCGCTGAGGTCCCTCATTCTCGATCAGATAGAGCATGGACGTCGTTCGAGGCGGCGCGATGATTCCTGCTTCAACGAACCACCGCTCGCATTCGGCAACCAGCTCATCAGATAGCCGGCGCAGCCGATGGGCGAGGAAAAACAGCCCTCCGCTTCGGATGAAATCATCCGCGATTTCGTCATCCTCAGGCACTGATCCACCACCCTTTGCAATTATGTAGGGCCATACGTATTATCGTTTGGACGTGTCTGTCCACATCAAGAGGGGGCCATATGGAGCCGTGGCGTTGGATTACCGTATTGTCGTTTTTGGTCTTCGGGTCGGCCACCGAAGGAAAGCCGCTCGCTCAGTCCAGCGTCCGTCCCGATGGCAGCACGATCACATGGTATCTGGATCGGCAAGCGGGCGAGGCGCAGCAGCCCATCCTCGTCCTCGGTCAGGGATCGGGATGCGCGTCGGTAATATCCAATGCTAATATCGAGGCCGCGAAGAAAATCCTGCCGTCTGCAGCTATCGTCACCGTCGAAAAGTACGGCGTATTGACGGGCGATGCTCCAAAGGCATTTCCAGACGACTGCCGGCCTGCCTATACGGCTCACCACACCATCACTCAAAGAGTCGCCGATTACAGGCAGGTTATCTCCGGCCTGCGGCATGAGTCTTGGTGGAACGGAAAACTCATTCTGTTCGGGGGATCAGAAGGGGGAGCAGCGATGCAAATCCTTGCCGCCGAAGTCCATCCGAATGCCGCCATTATCTTTTCGTCGGCGACCGGAATGCCGTTTCGCCAAGCATTCATTCGGGTCCTGCCATCTTCAGAGGCCAGAACGGCTGCTACGCACATAGCTGCAATCAGGAAAAATCCGACCAGCACGGAAACCTGGCTTGCGAACAGCTACCGTTGGTGGTCGGATATCATGGACAGGCGTCTCTCGGACGACGCAATCCGCGCCACCGCAACACAGTTTCTCGTGGTTCAGGGGCGGCGAGACCAGTCGAACCCCGTCATCTCGGCAAGGCAGTTCGTTGCCAACCTTCGCAAGGCAGGACGAAACAACATCACATATTGGGAGTTCCGCGACTACGACCACACGATGTTGGATCGCGAAGGGAAGTCGCATATGGGTGACGTACTGATCGAAATATCGGACTGGTTGGAGCGTACATTGGCACGCTAATCGCTTCCTCCAGTCGTGTGCTTCCCGAAATTGCTCATCGGAGAGGGAGTTTCAAGAAAGCCAGAGAGGTTGCGGCCTGCCCCTCTGCCGCCCTGCCCTTCTCTTCCCTTCCGATCGCGTCATCGATTGATCTTCAACCGGTTCTTTTGGCCACCATCTCCGCGTCGGAAGGCTAGTCTATCGCTGCCAGGGAGCCTATCCGGTCCGCGGCAGCCCAACCCGGGCGGTCAAGGGAGGTGATACATATAGACACCGCAACAATCGTAGCACTGGTACTCGGCGTCGCGACGCTCGTCGTCGCGCTCCTCAGCTTGGTGGTGAAGATCATCGAGCTGTCGCGCCACTAGGCCGAGTTGGGGACGTTCCGGCGCTGGAACGCCGGGGCGTCCTTAAAAAGTTTGAGCCCCGAACGCTGGAACGCTCGGGGCTCAGGGGATGACCTATAGACATAGAACATCGTAGCCCGGCCCATATACGCTTCAATCCATAGCGCCGCAAGGCTGCCCTGCCGCGATCGGCGTGTCATCCACCGCCACGCGTCGCGAGTGAGCCAGTTTCCCAAGCGATGGCATCGGGTCACGAGGCCGCGCTCGCCAGCCTACGGGCTCTAAGCCACCACTCCGCAACGATGAGATTGGGCACCCAGCACCCCCACGAAGCGACGCGATAGGCCATCACAAAATCAGCGCCAGCTAAGCTTGCGAGTGGCAGGTACAATCTGAGCGTCACCGCGGATAGCGCGAGGGCCGCGCTGCGTGTCATCCACACATGGTGGTTGGCGAAGCGCCCCCCTATCGCTGCGACCAAGCCCAGTGCCGTCGTGGTCATCCAGCCAAGAGCGAGGGCGGTGAAGCCCGCTGCGCTGATTGGCCCGCCCAGCGCCGATGGAGCGATCCACAGGGCGGCAGGCCCGGCCACGAACACAAGGCCGACATAGGCTCGACCTATCCGGCGATGGGCCCTTCGGTGACGCGCCCGGAAACCTGGATGCAGTTGGAACGGCACCGCGATCAGCGTCAGCGCGGCTGGAACCGCATGCAGCGTCAGCGCAACGGGGTTGATGGTGACGTTCGGCAATGGCGCAGCGCCCGGCTTGCCGGGCAGGCCGTAGCGCAGCGAAATCAATCCGACGCCGAAGGGCAAAATGGCGGCGAGGATCGCAAGGGTGGCTCGGCCGCGCTTGCCGGAGCGATTACTGGAAGCGAGCAAGGGCATTGCCCGATCCCATCGCAACAGGGGTTTGCTTGGCAGGCAGGCGTGGAGCGCCGGTTTCGGTCATGATGGTGCATCCCGTGCGGTACGCGCCAAGCGCGCTGGTGGGGCACAGGTAAGCGTATCATCCCAGACGAACCAGCTTGCAAAGTCCGCCAGATCGTCGCCATCGTCCAGATATGACGATGGATCCCTTGTCGGACGTTCTGAGGCTGCTCAAGCCCGCCAGCTTCGGATTTCGTGGTCTCGACGCAGGCGGGAACTGGCAACTGCATTTCCCGGCCAGTGCGGGGATCAAGGCCTATGCGATCGAGTCCGGCACTTGCTGGATGCTGCTCGACGCGGGCGGCGATCCGGTAGGGCTCGGCCCGGGCGACGTTGTGCTTTTGCCCGGGCGCTCAGCATTCAAGCTATATACCTCCACCACGACCGAGCCCATCGATGCCTTCGACTTCTTCCCCAGCTTTCCCGTGGGAACGACCGGCACCATCAACGGGGGCGGCGATTGTTCGGGCGTCGGCGGTTTCTTCCACTTTGAGGGCCGACATACCGAGTTGCTGCTCGATGTCCTGCCCGCGGCCGTCCACATCCGATCGGAGGCGGGTCGGGCCGCGCTCGGAGTGCTGATCGGACGGCTCATGCAGGAATTGCGAGAACCCCAGCTCGGCAGCGCGTTGATTGCCGGGCATCTTGCCCAGACATTGCTGGTCGAGGCGCTTCGCCTGCATCTGGCAGACAAGCATGCGCAAGCGCGGAGCTGGCTGGCAGCGCTGGGTGACTTGCGGATGCGCGCCGCACTCTCCGCGATGCATGCCGATCCGGCGAAACCCTGGACGCTCGCCGACCTCGCCAGAACGGCCGGCATGTCGCGGTCGAGCTTCGCGGCACGCTTCCGGGAAACGGTCGGCGAGCCTGCCCTGGAATATCTGACCCGGTGGCGGATGATCCTCGCCGCGGACCGCCTGGCGCAGGGGCGTACGACGCTTGCCATGGTAGCACCGACAATAGGTTACGAATCAGAGAGCGCCTTTGGCGTGGCCTTCAAGCGCGTGCTGGGCCAATCGCCACGTCAGTTCGTCCGGGCCATCACCGCCAGGCGATGATGGGATCCGACCCAAGCCGAGCCCCTCCCCTGAAGGGGAGGGGTGGATCAACCTGATGTCATCCGGCGAGGTGCGGGGTGAAGGTCATCGAGCGTCCAGGAGAACACCGGCAAGAAAGATGGTGACGGCACGATCGATAAGACGCTGCAATCCGGTATCGACCGGTGGGGCCGACAAGCCAAGGGCAGCGTCGCGCAAGGTATCGGCCACGACCATCGAGACCAGCATCATCGCGGTCCCTTCCGGCTCATCGATGGTCATCCGCCCTGCCGTGGCATAGGCGGCGAGCTGGTCGGCGAGCGGCCTGATCCCATAAGTCTTGATCGTCTCGATATAGATACGAGCGACGTCGGGGAACTGGGCGCCTTCGCTCATGACGAGGCGGTAGGAGGTTATGCCTTCTTCGGAGAAGGCGAGATGGCAGAACGCCATCAGATAGCCCGTCAGCCACTCCCTGGGCGGCGCATCGGGGGTGGGCGGTCCGGCCGCCGCTGCCAGTTCGCCAACGACCGAACGGATCACCGCGAACAGCAATGCTTCCTTCGACGCCACATGGCGATAGATCGTCTTTTTCGACATCATCGCAGCCGCCGCGATCCGCCCGACATTGGCCTTGGCAAAACCGTGGCGACCAAATTCCGCGCGTGCGCTTTCCAAGAGGCGGTCTGGCAGACGGTCGGTCGAGGGCGCTTCATCCATCCTCGTCAGATACGCCGATTCCGACAAAAAGAGCAGCGTGGAAACTCATGGGTTTCCAATCCCCGTTCGCGTTCCTACATTGCGGACCAGGAGCAAACCGATGGGTCGTCGACACGATCGTCCTGGCACCGGGTTCATCGACGAGAACGCCGGGTCGGTCGTCGATGCCGCCATCATGATCCGGAGGCACTGAATCATGGCCACCATTCCGCAACCCAAAGGCTATCCCCTGATCGGCAACATCGCCGAGCTCGATCCCAAGGCACCGGTGCAAAGCCTGATGCGCCTGGCGCGCGAGCATGGTCCGCTGTTCCGCATCGAGATGTTCGGGCGGGGCCTGGTGATCGTGGGCAGCCAGGCTCTGACCGAGGAATTGTGCGACGAGACACGCTTCAAAAAGGCGCTGCACCGCCCCTTGCAGGAGGCGCGCTATGTCGGCGGAGACGGCCTGTTCACCGCCTATGACGAGGAGCCGAACTGGGGCAAGGCGCACCGCCTGCTGATGCCCGCCTTCGGCCCGCTCGGGCTGCGTTCGATGTTCGACCGCATGTACGACATCGCGGAACAGATGATGGTGCGGTGGGAGCGGTTCGGCGAGGGCACGACGATCGACATCGCCGACAACATGACGCGGCTGACGCTCGACACGATCGCGCTTTGTGCTTTCGATTATCGCTTCAACAGCTTCTATCAGGACCAGATGCACCCCTTCGTCGCGGCGATGGTGGGCGCCCTTGAGGAATCGGGGCGGCGGTCACGGTTGCCGCCGGGCGCGGGCAAGCTGTTGCTGCTGCGCAATCGCCGGTTCGAGGCCGATATCAGGATCCTGCGCGACGTCTCCAACCGGCTGATCGAGGAGCGCCATGGCGATCCGCGCCTGGGCGAACGGGGCGACCTGCTGGACCGTATGCTGACCGCCCGCGATCCCGAGACGGGCGAGATGCTGAGCCGCGAGAATATCGGCTATCAGATGATCACCTTCCTGGTCGCAGGGCATGAGACGACCAGCGGGTTGCTCAGCTTCGCGACCTGGCTGTTGCTCACCCATCCCGAAGTGCTCGCCAGGGCGCAGGCGCATGTCGATGACGTGCTGGGCGGTCATGTACCGACGGTCGAGGATATCGGCCGGCTGACCTATGTCGAGCAGGTCTTGCAGGAAACGCTGCGGCTCTGGCCGACCGCGCCGGCCTTTGGCGTTCATCCGCGCGAGGCGACGACGATCGGCGGTCGCTATGCCGTCACCCCGGACGACACTTTGCTCATCCTGACGCCGGTCCTGCACCGCGACCCGACCGTCTGGGACGCGCCGGAGGCGTTCCGCCCCGAGCGGTTCGCGCCCGAGGTCGCGGCGAAGCTGCCGCCCCATGCGTGGAAGCCGTTCGGCAATGGTCAGCGCGCATGCATCGGGCGCGGCTTTGCCATGCAGGAAGCGATCCTGGTCATGGCACTGATGCTCCAGCGTTTCGACATCAGCCTGACCGATCGCGACTATAAGCTGGTGGTGAGCGAGACACTGACGCTGAAGCCCGCCAATCTCCATATCCGTGCACGTCGCCGGGATGGGCCGGTCGCACGGCCCCGCAGCACGGCGCAAGACGCGCCGACACGTCCGCTGACCGCGCCGACCGCACCGGCTCCGGGCGACAACGGGCCCCTTCTCATCCTCTACGGCAGCAACACCGGCACCAGCGAAGCCTTCGCCCAGCGGATCGGTGCCGATGCCGCGGCGCAGGGCTATGCCGCCACCGTCGCGCCGCTGGACGATTACGCCTCCGGACTGCCCGACGGCGTGCCCCTGATCGTTGCCACTGCGTCTTACGAAGGACGCCCGCCCGACAATGCCGCGCGTTTCGTCACTTGGGTCGAGGGCCTGCCCGACCATGCGCTGGACGGTCGACGTTATGCGGTGTTCGGCTGCGGCAACCGCCAATGGGCCCGCACCTGGCAGGCGATTCCCAAGCGGGTCGATGCGGCATTGGCCAAAGCCGGCGCACAGGCTTTCCTGGGGCGCGGCGAAGGCGATGCCGCGGGCGATCTGTTCGGCGCGTTCGAGAATTGGTACGCCGGTCTCTGGCCGTCGCTGGCAATGTCCGAGGGGCGCGAACCGGCCGTCCAGGCGCAACCCCGGATCGATGTGGAGGTGCGGCGCGGGACGCGTGAACGCGTGCTCAAGCTCGATGAGCTGCAACGCGGCATCGTCCTCGCCAATCGCGAACTGGTCGACATGCAACGACCCGGTGCCCGCTCGAAACGGCATATCGAGATCGCCCTGCCGAAGGACATGACCTATCGCGCCGGTGACTATCTGGCGGTGTTGCCGAGCAACCCGCCCGAAACGGTGCGCCGTGCCCTTGCCCGCTTCGGCCTGGAGCCGGATGCGGAGGTGATCGTCCACGGCGCGCCCGGCGTGCCCTCTGTCCTGCCCGTCGACAGGCCCGTCACGGCCGAAACGCTGTTCGGCGACTATCTGGAGTTGCAGCAGCCCGCGACGCGCGGACAGATCACCGCGCTCGCCACGACCATAGCCTGCCCGCCGGAGCGCAAGGAGGCCGAGCGGCTGGCGCAGGACGATATCCATGCCGCGGAAATATTGGCGCGACGGGTGACGCTGCTCGACCTTCTGGAGCGCTTCGCATCGGCCGACATGGCGCTTGGCACCTTCATCGCCGCTCTTCCGCCGATGCGCGCGCGGCAATATTCGATCGCCTCGTCACCGCTCGTCGATCCCGCCCGATGTGCGCTGACGGTATCGGTGCTGGAGGTCCCCGCGCTGGGGGCCGACCGATTGCATCAGGGCGTTGCCTCGACCTTTCTCGCGCGGCTGAAGCAAGGCGATACGCTCGGCGTGGCGGTGCGACCGAGCCAGGCGGGATTCCATCTGCCCGCCGATCCGCAGACGCCCGTGATCATGGTCTGCGCGGGCAGCGGAATCGCCCCGTTCCGCGGCTTTCTTCAGGAACGCGCGGCGCGCCAGGCCGCTGGCGAGCCGCTCGGGCCGGCCCTGCTGTTCTTCGGCGTGCGCGATCCGGATACCGATTTTCTGTATCGCGAGGAACTGGAGCATTGGCAGGATAGCGGCGTGGTACGCGTGCGGATGGCCTTTTCCGCGATCGGTCGGGATGGCATCGTCCATGTTCAGGATGCCGTATGGCGTGACCGCAAGGAGATCGCCGCCCTGTTCCGCGCGGGGGCACGCATCCTCCTCTGCGGCGATGGCGAGCGCATGGCACCCGCCGTGCGCGAAGCCTTCATCCGCATCTACGAGGCGGAAACCGATGCCAGTCCTGCGGAGGCACGCGCCTGGGCGGAGCGGATAGAGCGGGAGGGCGTACGCTATGTCGCCGACATATATGCATGATGTCCCGTCGAGCGCTCATCTTGGACAGGCCCATGCCTTGCGGGGCACTTGAAACGGCCTATGCCCCCGCCGCCCCTATCGCACGTCCTCGACCGGCTCGGCGCCGAAGGGGCGGTTGAGGATGCCCAGCACTTCGGTCGCGGCGAAGACGCGGTTGCGGCTATAGCCGGTGCGTTCGTGCAGGATTCCGGCCTGGACCAGTTGCTCGATCGCGCCGTGCGCGCTGGGGGGCGAGACCCGGAGCCGCTCGCCCAAGCGGCGGGCGGTGATCACCGGATAATCGGCCAGCAGCGGCAGCGCGCGCGATGCGGCGGAGTTGCGGCGGAAGACGCGGCGCGTATGCCAGGCGGCGACCAGCCGGGCGAGCGCGGCGCGGGTGACCATCAGTTCGTCGACCGTGCCCGTGATGGCATCGGCGATGAAGGCGATCGCCGCGCTCCAGTCCAGCCGCTGCTGCGCGGCCTTCAGGCTGTCGTGATAGGCCTGTCGGTTCGCCTCGATATAGGGGGAGAGATAGAGCGGGACCTGGCCGTCCGCCGCCATCATCAGCGGCATCAGCAGCCGCCCGACCCGGCCATTGCCGTCGCGGAACGGGTGGACCGCCTCGAAATGGGCATGGGCGATGGCCAGCCGCGCGACGATGCTCTGGGTCATCACCTGCATGCCCTGGCCGCGCATATAGGCCATGGTCTCGGCCAGGCAGGCTTCGATCCGGTCGGGCGGCGTGGGATTATAGGTCGAATAGGCGATGTCATGCCCCCCGCCCCCGATCCAGACGACATGGGTGCGCAGCATGCCCGGCACATCGGCGTAACGGGGATCGCTTCGCATCACCTCGCGATGAAGCTCGGCCACCAGTTCGGGGGTGAAGATGGCGGGCCCCTCCCCCGCCGCGCGCGGGATCAGCCGGTCGAGCGCCAGCGCATAGTCGCGCACCTGGCGCGCGGCGTCGCGCTGCTCCTCGCCCGCCTCCTCTTCCAGCGAGAGGAGTTCGTCGAGCGTGCTGTTCGTCCCCTCGATCGAGGAACTGCTCACCGCCTCGCGCCGGACGAGCAGGCGGCTGACGACATAGGGATCGGCCATGTCGGCCGCGAGCGCACGCACCCGCGCCAGCGCCTCGATCGCGCGCTGGTGGCTGGCCATGGCGGTGCCGAGCGGAATGCCCTCCTCCGGGGGCGGCAGCGGGACCACGCCATAATGCGCGGCATGCGGCTCGGGCAGCCGCTGAAGCCGCTCGCGAACCGCATGACAAAGATCGTCCCGGCGCATCGGGCCCTCATAAGCTTGAACAAGACGCCGCTTGGGCGGGTCTTGTTTAGGGTTATAGGACAAACCCATAATGAAGCAAACCGGGTGGGGCGCATATTCAGTTTTGTGGGAAGGCTTGCTCTACAGGCAGGATCGACGTTCCGATATGCCCTTCTTTCCCTCGCCCCTCTCTGAGGGGAGAGGGTTGCGCAGACTTAGGCTTTGCGTGAGCGAAAGGCTTAGTCGAAGCTGGGTGAGGGGTGCTGCGCTCGCCCAGGCGAGCGCGCGAGCCTACGGCTCGCTCAACCCCTCACCCAAGCAGCGCTAGCCAGCAGGCTGGCAAGCTCCGCTAACCCTCTCCCCTGTCCAGGGGAGAGGGGAAGAAGCAGTAGCATGAATGTCGATTGGCTCCAGGCCGACCTGCCACTCCCTATCGAGAGCGCGACACCCCTCCGTCAGGCCTTCGGCCTGCCACCTCCCCTTCCAGGGGAGGAACAGGATGAATGACGGGCGCAAAGCCATTTTACTCCGTCGGATCAGCAGGATGACGGCATGACGTCCGGCCGGGGCATCGGCTTCGCGATACCCGGCGACAGCGCCTCCCATTCCTCCACGGCCAGCCCGGCATGGCGGTCCTTGCTCCCCGACGCCTCCAGCACGGCGCGCAGGCAGCGGGTGGTGACGGGGCGGAAGCGGACCTCCTGAAACCCGTCCGTGCCGGTGGGATAGCTGCCCGCGATCGGCTTCCATCCGCCGTCCCAATATTCCAGATGCCAGGCGGCGGGGAGCGCGACGCCCTCCCCGGCCCCGGCGGGATGGTCGGCGAAGAAGCGGATGCGGCTGGCGTTCAGCGTGACCGGACGGGACCAGCGATATTCGATCCAGGCGCTCGCCGGGTTCGCCCGCGTCCAATTGCCCCACATATCGGGGGGCAGCGGCGCGCGGCGGACCTTGCCGTCGTTCAGCGCGGCGATCCAATATTGCACCGGCACCGGCTGGTTCGACGCGCTGGCCCAGGCGCTCGGCGCGATGTTGCGGGTCGGTGGAGGCGGCGGAGCGGGTGCCCTGCTCGGCGTGACCGGGCGGATGGCGGGGGGCGAGACGCTGTCGTCCCAATGCATCGGATCGAGCGCGACCGAGCGGCGGAAATGCCCCCCGCCCTTCGCATCCGCGGTGTGATAGGCGAGGTACCAGCGCCCCTTGAACGCGACCGCCCCCGCATGGGACGTCGTCGACGATACCGGGCGCAGCACCACCCCGCGATAGGTCCATGGCCCCATCGGCGACGGCGCGGAGGCATAGGCCTGGCACGCATGATAAAGCGTCGGAGTGCACGGGCTGTCCGGCCCGGCATTGTTGGCGGCGTAGAGCAGATAATAGGTGCCGCGCCGCTTCATGATCCAGGGCGCCTCGAAGAAACCGGTCGCGCCGGTGACGACCTGCTCCGGCCCCTTGGGGGTGACCATGTCGGGGGCCAGTTCCATCGCGCGCAGCCGCCCGAAAGTGCCCCAATAGATATAGACGCGCCCGTTATCGTCGATCAGCACGCTGGGGTCGATATTCTGGATGTCGTTGGCGACGGGCCTTTGCTGCGAGATGATCGGTCCCGAAGGATGCGCATCGCGCCACGGCCCGGTCGGGCGGTCGGCGACGGCCACGCCGATCGCGAACCGGTCCCTGGCGTCCCCCTCCCGCTGGAGCACCGGGGCATAGAGATAGAAGCGCCCGTCCCGCCCCTTCACGATCTGCCCGGCATAGGCGCGGCCCGGCTCGGCCCAGGCGAAGACGGCTTGCGGACGCGCGATGGCGGGGAAATGCCGCCACACGCCGCGCGCGGGATCCTTGGTCGACAGCAACTGCCACTCGTTCATGATGAAGTCGTTGACCCCATCGGGCGCTTCGTCCCGCCCCGCCAGGATCCACAGCGTATCGCCATCGACCAGCGGCGCAGGGTCGGTGGAGTAATAGCGCCCGTCGGACAGGATCGGATTGCCGGTCGTGCGAACCGTCTCCGGCGTCGAGGGGGCAAGAAGCGCGGCGAGGAGGAAGGGGATCATGACCGGCATCCTGGCTCCCCCCATCGGATTTGTCGATATCGTATACGGTTGATGGATTGGATGCCTTTTCGGCCAGCGATGTCGGGCCGAACCGTCCGGATATCCGTCGCGGCCGATGATCGGAATGGCAAGCTACTACAAGACAACGATAAAATTCGCCCTTTCGATATCCGACATGACCAATATTAGAAAAGTCATACCAATTTGCGGGATATCGACCGGGAAAAACCAAAACAACATTATTTAAGCGAAACGACGGTGGGATTGTTGCGATCTAAGAACATGAAATACAATGAATTTACGGGAAAACAGTGAGGTGCCGCACTATTGGCGTTGGTACTGTACCATTGAATGCTAACCTTCCTTCTGCGAACAGCATGGCCGGTAATGGCAGCGCAGAACCCGACATCCGACAATCCTAGGGAGGGATTTTGGGATGTCACGGGGGCTCAACCGTCGAAGTCCGCAACCGAATATAACCGGAGGAAATCCGGAAATTCGGGCCGGGACAGCGGGGCGTGGCCATCACTGTAATAAAGGGGGAAGTTTATGAAAAATATCGGTTTCTTATTTGCGACCAGTGCCGTGATGGCGATCTGCGCGGCGCCGGCCGCCGCCCAGTCGACGCCTTCCACGGCGTCCGACACGGCCAAGACCGAGAGCCGCAAGAATGCGGAACGCGAAAATGCCCGTCTGGACAGCCCGACGCAGACGCAGGACGCCGACACGGCAGCGGGTGACGTCGTCGTCACCGGTTCGCGAATCGTCAATCCGAACCTCGCCTCGGCCGCGCCGATCCAGGCCGTCTCCGCCCAGGAGATCAAGCTGAGCGGCGCGGTCAACATCGAGGACGTCCTCAACCGCCTGCCGCAGGTCGTGCCTTACGCCCCGCAGGCCGATGACGAGGGCAACGGCACCGGCCGGGTCAATCTGCGCAACATCGGCGGTTCGGGCGGCGCGGCGCTGATCCTGCTCGACGGCATGCGTCTGGGCGGCCAGGTCGCGGCCGACATCAACTCGATCCCGCCCGCGCTCGTCCAGCGGGTCGACGTGCTGACCGGCGGTGCCGCGGCCGTCTATGGCCCCGACGCGCTGACCGGCGTGGTCAACTTCATCCTGAAGAAGAACTTCAAGGGCGTTCAGGTCGACGCCAATTACGGCTTCTTCAACCATCTGAACCGCGCCAACATCGTCACCGACACCGCCAAGTCGCGCGGTTTCCCGACCCCGCTGGGCTGGACCAATGATGGCGCGCGCGCGACGATCAACGTGGCGGCGGGCACGCAGCTGTTCGATGACCGGCTGTCGCTCTCCGGCTATTTCAGCTATCGCCACACCGAGAACCTGCCGTACAATTCGCGCTCGTCCCAGGCGTGCCACTTGTTGCAGGCGGGCATCGACGGTCCGCTCAGCTGCGACAGCACGATCTATTCGCGTTACGGCTATATCTACAATCTGAACGGCGGTACGCCGCAGATCAACGCCAGCGACGGCAGCCGCGTCTTCCGCCCCTATCGCAATACGCAGGATGCGACGACCGACCGCCAGAACCGCATGGACGACAGCTATCAGATGCTGCGCGCCAATGAGCGGTACAATGCGGGCGGCTTCCTGTCGTTCAAGGCGACAGACTGGGCCGAAATCTACGGCAGCTACATGTACACCCGCAACACCAGCCAGGGGACGTACCTGCCCGCCACGATCGGTGAGGGCACCAATGGCGATGACGGCTATCAGCTGAACTGCAACAACCCGCTGATGTCGGCGCAGCAGGCACAGGTGCTGTGCGGCGCGGCGGCCGGCACCTCGGCGACCGTGCCGATCGATTTCGGCTATCGCTTCCAGCATTATCCGACCCGCACGATCGACTATGAGCAGGTCTATCATCGCGCGACGCTGGGTGTGCGCGGCGATTTCGCCGGCGCCTGGCATTATGATGTCGGGGGCGTCTGGGCCAAGAGCCTGGTCAAGAGCGCGATCAACCGCAACTGGGCACCTTCGGGCACCAACATCGCCAGGGCGCTGAACGTCGTCAACGTCAACGGCGTGCCGACCTGCGTGGCCAAGGTCAACGGCACCGATCCGAACTGCGTCCCGCTCGACATCTTCCGCGGGGATTCGAACGATCCCGCCGCCTATAACTATATCTTCGCCTATGGCCCCAACGGGCCGCGTCGCAATGTCGGCTATTTCTTCGACGTGCAGGCCAATGTCAGCGGCGACCTGGGCAAATACGGCATCCGTTCGCCGCTGGCGACCGATGGCGTGCAGGTGAGCTTCGGCGCCGAACTGCGTCGCGACATCGCGAACAACTTCACCAGCGCCGACTATAACACGATCATCCAGGGCACGCCGAACCCGTCGTCCTTTGCGCGGGGCACCCAGACCGCCAAGGAACTGGCGACCGAAATCCAGGTGCCGTTGATCCAGGACCAGTCCTGGACCCATTTGCTGGGCTTCAGCGGTGGCTATCGCGCGTCCAACTACGACACCTCGTCGCGCACCTTCTTCAGCACCTGGAAGCTGGAGGGGACCTGGGCACCCGTCCGCGACATCCGCTTCCGCGTGGCGCGCAACTTCGCGTCGCGGGCCCCGAACGTGTTCGAGGCGACGGAGAATATCAACTTCGCGCGCAGCCTGAACTTCGTCGACATCTGCGGTGCGTCGACCGCGGCCGGTGGAGCGCCGCTCGCCAGCCTGGCCTCGTGCCAGCTACAGCCGGGCTTCAACCCGGCCAGCTATGGCAGCACGACCATCCGCTGCCCCGAGGCGGGCTGTATCTATCGCAACGGCGCGGTCGATCCGGCGCTGGGGCCGCAGACCGCCAATACCCTGACCTATGGCCTGGTGCTGACCCCCAGCTTCCTGCCGCGGTTCAGCTTCTCGGTGGATCATTACGAGATCCGCTATACCAACCAGATCGTCGGGCTGGACCAGGATACGATCGTCAACAACTGCATCAACTATGCGACCGATCCGACCGCGCTGAACCGCATCTCGTGCCAGCAATTCGTCCGCAACGGCAACGGCACGCTGTTCGGCAACATCGACAACCCCAGCTCGGGCTATGTCAGCTCGCTGGTGCTCAACGTGCCCAACCAGATCGGCACGACCGGCTATGACTTCCAGGCGCATTACGACCTGCCGGTCGGCAGCGGGACCTTCGCCACCGACTTCAACGGCGGTCTCGTGACCAGTGCGGCCTCGATCACCAACCAGTCGGGCAATGTCGGCTATTTCGGTGACGGCGTGGGCAATCCCATTCCGAAGTGGCGGCATAATCTGCGCGGTACGTTCACCGGGGCGGAGGGCCTGTTCCAGCTGTCGCTGAACTGGCGCTATATCTCGGCGACGCAGAGCGGCACGGTGCGCCGTACGGTCCAGAACACGTTCGCCCGCATCCCCAATTACAGCTATTTCGACCTGGCGGCGAACGTGAACATCGCCAAGCGGATGACGCTGGGCGTGACGATCAACAACCTGCTCGACAAGGACCCGCCGATCATCCCGGCGCGGGGTGGCAACAACACCTACTCGATCAACGGGTGGCAGAATTCGCCGGTCAATTTCTACGACATCTACGGCCGCTACATCCAGTTCTCGGTCACGACGAACTTCTGATCCGAGGACGATCTCCGGGGCCTTGTGCCGCAGGAGAAGGACGATCCCCGCCGACCCTGTCGGCGGGGATTTTTCATGTCCGCCTTAGCGATCCCGAGATCGTTACCCGTTCGGGCCCGCGCTCAGATCCCCGGCGGTGGGACAATCCGCCGGCACACGCCCCCGCCCGCGTCGATAGACCAGCCGCACCCGGCTCGGTCCCGTGCGAACGCAGGCGGCGAGGTGATAGTCCCGGGCCAGCACCTCGCTCAGCACCTTGCGCGTCGCGGGGTTGCCGAAGGCGAAGCGGGGATAGTCGTCGACGATCGCGGCGGGTCGCGCGGCCAGGATGCGGCGGATCTCGGCGACGGGATCGGTGCCGATCGCGCTCGCGTTCGCCTCGTCCAGCGTGTTGAGATGGCCGGGAAACACCCATTTCGACGGCAGGCAGCTATGGGTCAGCATGTAGAGCGCGGGGTAGCCGTCATAGACATAGATGCAGCCCCGGCCCTGCCCCCGATCGGGCATGGCGGCGCGCGCGACGGCCAAGGCCTCGGCGCGACCGCCCTTGGCGCGTTCGCTCAAGGCCAGCACGACCTGCCCCGCCAGCGCGATCACCGCGATCAGCGCCACCAGCCACCCGCGCCGCCAGCGGCCCAGCACCGGCGCGGCGACGATGGTCGCGGGCAGGACGATCGGCATGGCATAATGCGGGCTGCCGAACCGGCCATAGAGCAGCACCGCGACCGCCGTCACCGCCAGCCAGACCAGCAGGAAGCGAAACCCCTCCCGCCGCTCCGCCGCGACATGCCGCCACGGCCGCCCGAGCGCGATGACGAGGGCGAGCGGCAGCAGGATGCCGACACAGGCGGCCAGCCCCTCCAGCTCGGTCGCCAGCGGTCGCGCCGCCTGTCCGCCGAGCGACAGGACATTGGCGAACAGCCACGCCTGCCCCTCCCCCATCGCGGCATAGGCCCCCCAGGCGGCCAGGGTCGGCAACAGCGCCAGCGCGACCCAGACCAGCGCCATGCCCGCCAGCCGGACCGGCGCCACCCGATCGCGCCACCCGCACCACAGCAGGATGCAGCCAAAGGCGAACCCTTCGGGCAGCACCGAATATTTGATCTGGAGTGCCAGCCCGATCGCCGCCATCGCGCCCGCTCCACAGGCGAAGAGCGACCCGCGCCGCTCGACCGCGCGCAGCGTCAGCGTCGCGGCGACCAGGATCAGCGCATTGTAGAAGACGGGCGACTGCCCCCCTTCCCCCTCCATCAGGTTCAGCCAGAGGATATAGAGGATCGCCGCCCCGATCGCGGCCATAGGCGGGGCGACCGTCCGCGCGACCCGCTGCACCCCGTAGGCGGTGGCGACGACGAAGCCGGTCGCGACCAGCTTATAGGCGAGGAATCCCTCTCCCCCCAGCGCCCGCGCGCCCGCATAGAGCAGGAACAGCCCGATCGGCTTGCGGTCGAAGATATCGACATAGGGCAGCGCGCCGTGCAGCATCCGGTCGCCGACCAGCAGATAGAATTGCTCGTCGAACCCGATCACCGGATTGCCCAAACCCTGCGCCCGCACGATCAGCGCCACCAGGGTCAACAGCCCCAAAGTGGCGACCGACCCGATCCCGCGCCCCTGTCCGCTTGCATCGTTCATCCTGTCGGCGGGTGGGTGGCTTTGGCGGCAAAGGCAAGCGGGAATCGGCGCCGATGGACATTCCCTCATTCCTCCCCTGCAAGGGGAGGTGGCAGGCCGAAGGCCTGACGGAGGGGTGTCGGGCTCTCGATAGGGGCACACCCCTCCACCATGCTTCGCATGGTCCCCCTCCCCTTGCAGGGGAGGAATGGGGAATGTCGATCCGGCCTGAAATCCGGGCGACGTCGCCTTTTTTGCGCGCAGAGGCGCGGAGGACGCAGAGGAATCAGGCTCGCGCGGCAGCGCGCCCACCCATCGTCGGATGAGGAAAATGGACTGCCGACGCCCCGTGCACGACCTCTCTGCGTCCTCCGCGCCTCCGCGCGAACATATTCTTCGCGCCTTCGCGCCTTCGCGTGAAAAACAAATGCCGATCCGCGCCCAAGTGACGAAACGGGACGGGCCATGGAATGCCCCAACATGACAGAGGCTTCACGACCGATTATAGCGGCGGTGTCGACCATTTTCTCTGGCCGATCTATGGGTGGAGCGATGGGGCGATTTCCGCGACGTTCGGGTGATGGGGCACGGCTTCGGGTGAAGCGGGCGGCACTTTGCGCGTCCTGACCTTCCTGCACAGTTTCGAGCCCGGCGGGGTGGAGCGGATCGCGCTGCGCCTCGTCCGCCGCTGGCGGGAGACGGGGATCGATGCGCCGCTCTTCCTGGGGCGGACCGATGGCGCGATGGCCGAGGATGTCGGCGCGGGGCTCGACCATATGACGCCGCCCCGCCGCTGGCCGGGGATCGCGCATTGGGAGACGATCTGGATGGTCCTCACCCTGCCGCGCGTCGTGCGCGCGGTGCGGCCCGACATGCTGTTCTGCGCCGGCAACACCTATGCCTTCGTCGCGGTGATGCTGAAGCTGATCCTGGGCCGCGACTGTCCGCCGGTGGTCGCCAAGATCAGCAACAATCTCGACCGGACCGACGCTTCGCGGCTCTACCGGCTCTTCTATCGTATCTGGCTGCGTATCCAGGGGCTGGCGATCGACCATTTCGTCGGCATGGAAAAGCCGATGCGCGCCGAGATCGTGCAGGGCGTGCGCGTGTCGCCCGCCCGCGTCGCGATCATCCCCGACCCGGCTTTGTCCGAGGCGCAGATCATGGCGTTGCGCGAGCCCCTCCCCGCGCCCGCCCCGCCCCCGTCGGAGGGCCGCCGCTTCGTCACCATCGCGCGGCTGGCCCCGCAGAAGAATCTCGCGCTGATGCTGCGGGGGTTCGCGCGGGGGGCGCGCGCGCACGACACGCTGACCCTGTTCGGCGACGGGCCGGAGCGGCCCGCGCTGGAGGCGCTGGCGGTGACGCTGGGCATCGCCGACCGGGTCGATTTCCGGGGCTATGTCGCCAATCCCGCCGCGCTGCTGGGGCAATACGACATGCTGCTGCTGTCCTCGCACTATGAGGGCGTGCCCGCGATGATCCTGGAGGGGCTGGCCGCCAATATCGGCATCATCGCCACCGATTGCAGCCGGTCGATGGCGGCGCTGTTGCAGCAGGGCGCGCTGGGGACTTTGGTCCCGGTCGGCGACGAAGCCGCCTTCGCCGACGCGATCGCCACGGCGAGCCCCCACGGCCAGGATGCCCGGCGCACGCTGCACCAGGCGCGGCGCTTCACCATCGAGCATGGCGCGGATCATTATGTCCGCGTGATGCGCGGCGTCCTTCGCAGCAAAAGGGCCCCCGCCCCGCTGATCGCCGAACCGGTCGTACCGACGAACTGAGCGGGTTCCTGCCCCGCGCGAAGATGGGGCTTGCGGGCGGCATGATGAAATCCCCGCGCCGCCCTGGTCGGTTAAGTCTTTCCCGACGCCCAATATTTGCCGTCGCACCCAAGTGTTTCGGAACCGCGTCAAGCTTCTTTCAAGAAATGCCATAATTGTGACATGGTTGTCACACTATCTGCCGCCTTCACGTCGGCGATGGGAGTGGCTGGACGATGCGAGGAAAGGGGAGCGTGCGGCCGAAGCGCCGCGCGGCATGGTCGGTCGTCGCCCTGGGCCTGTCGGCCCCGGCCTTCGCCCAGACCGACACGGGCGCTCCGCCCGCCGAAGTCACCGTCACCGGCAAGCGCATCCCCGGCTCCGTCATCGGCGCGGTCGAGCCGGTCGCGGTGCTGGATGCCCAGGCGCTGGATGCCATGGGCGCCCCCAATCTGACCGAGTTGCTCAAGCGGGTGAAGGCGCTGACCAGTTCGTCCGGCGGGGGCGAGCCGGTGATGCTGCTCAACGGACGGCGCGTCTCGGGCTTCGCCGAATTCCAGAGCCTGCCCTATGAGGCGATGGAGCGGATCGAGATATTGCCCGAACAGGAGGCGGCGCGCTTCGGCTATCCGCCCAATGTCCGGGTGATGAACTTCATCACCAAGAAGACTTTCCGCGCGGTCACGGTCCAGTTGCTGCCCGGCATCACCACCGACGGCGGGGGCGGCACCCGGTACAGCGAAGTCACCTCGGCCCGGATCGACGGGCCGCGCCGCCTGGCCTTCAACGTCTCGCATCTGCGGCAGGACCCGGTGCTCCAGAGCCAGCGCGATATCGTGCCCGATCCCGACACGCTGTTCGCGGGCCGCGGCAATGTGACCGGGGTCAACGGGGCCAGCCTGGACCCCCGCCTCGACCTGTTGGCGGGGCGGAGCGTCACTATGGCCGGGGTGCCGGTCGATCCGGCGATGCGGGGCACGCTCGCCGCCTATGCGAACAGCCCCGCCGGGGTCACCGATCTCGGTCCCTATCGGACGCTCCAGCCGCTGAGCGACACGATCCATAGCGAGGCGAGCCTGGCCTCGCCGCTCGGCAAGACGGTGTCGGGGTCGGTGATGGCGTCGATGGACGCGGTCCAGACGCGCGGGCTGAACGGCCTGTCCCCCGCCCTGCTGCGCGTGCCCGGCGGGCTGGGGGAATTTCCTTTCGCCAACGACACGCTGCTCTATCGCTATCTGCCCGACAGCGTGCTGCACCAGCGGACGACCAGCATGGCGCTGCATGCGGGCGGTTCGCTGACCGGCACCGTCCGCCGCTGGAGCTGGGCGGTGACCGGCCATTACGACCGGATGGTGTCGCGCAGCAATTCGGAGACGGGGGTGCCGCTGAACGCGCTTCAGGCGGCGATCGACGCGGGCGGCGACCCGATGGCGGCGATCGATCCCGCGACCGCTGCCTCCCGCACCCGCAACCGCAGCCGCGCGGCGTCCGACACGCTGGGGATCAAGGCGACCGCCAACGGCCCCGTCGTCCACCTGCCCGCCGGCGACGCGCTGCTGACCGTCACCACCGATTATGCCCGGATCGACAGCCGCGCGACCACCAGCCTGGCACTGCCCGTCGACGGCGTCGGCCGCACCACGCGCGGGGCCAGCGTCAATGCCAGCCTGCCCCTGGCCTCGGCGCGCGAGGGCTCGCTGGGCTTTCTCGGCGAATTGCAGCTCGACGGCATGGCGGGCGTGTCGCAGGTGTCGGATTTCGGGCGGCTGAGCAATTCCAATCTCGGGCTGAACTGGACGCCGTTCCGCCCCGTCCAGTTCAACGCCTCGGTCAGCATCGCACAGACCGCGCCCGGCGTGACGCAACTGGTCGCGCCGGTGCTGGCGACGCCCAACATCCCCTTTTTCGACTTCGTGACGGGGCGCAGCACGCTCGTCACCACGATCATGGGCGGCAATCCCGACCTGGCGCCCGAAAAGCGGCGGGTCACGACGCTGGGCATCGCGGTCCAGCCGATCAGGGGCAAGGAAATCCGCTTCGGCCTGGATTATCTCGACACGCGGATCGACAATCAGGCGGCCTCGCTGGGCGGGGCGACGCCGGCCTTTCAGCGCGTCTTTCCCGACCTGTTCCTCCGCGACGCGCTGGGCCAGTTGGTCAGCGTCGATCTGCGCCCGGTCAATCTGGCGTTCGAGCGGGAGCGCAAGCTGCGGATCGCGGTCAACCTCCAGACCCGGCTGGGCAAGACCCCGCCCCCGCCCGCCGCGCGCCCTTCCCCCGACGCGGCCAAGACGGCCCCGCCGCCCCGCCCGCGCAAGCAGCCGGGTTTCTTGTCGGTGTCCGCGACGACCAATTACCGGCTGGAGGACCGGCTGACCCTGCGCAGCGGCGGGCCGGTGCTCGACCTGCTGGACGGGGCGACGCTGAACGGCACCGGGGGCCGCCCGCGCTGGGATGTCGAGCTGAACGGCTATGTCAACTATGGCCTGTTCAATCTCGGCCTGTATGGCCGCCTCCAGGGCCCGACCCGTATCCGCAGCGACATCGCCGCGTCCGACCTACGCTTCTCGGGCCGGACCTGGCTGGTCCTGTACAGCTTCCTCAAGGTCGACAAGATCATCCGCCGGCCCTGGGCCAAGGGGCTGAACGTCAATGTCACGGTCGAGAACCTGCTGAACGACCGGATCAACGTCACCGACCGCAACGGCGATACGCCCAACCGCTTCCAGCCCGCCTATATCGACCCCATCGGCCGCTCGGTCCGGGTCGGCGTGCGCAAGCTGTTTTGAGCGGATATCACGTACATCCGAGGCGGCGAACGGAGCATCGCCATACTCGCGATCACGATAATGCCTTAGCCTGTCGACGCGGTAGCTATCGTCATCGCGTTCGATACCCGATCAACGCTGTGGTGGGCGGTCATGAGGCGATATGCTGTCCCGGCCCCCAGATTGGGCATTCGTGTCAGTGGCTGTGTTATTGAGAAGGCCCGACCATCGACGCGTATCCATGTCGATGGTCGGGCCAGTCACGTGATCGTGAAGTATCAATCGGATCCGAAGATGTCGCGGGTGAACAGCTTGCCTGCGACGTCTGCCAATTCGGGATCGTTGCGGTTGGCGATGATGACGTCGCTGTCCTGTTTGAACGCTGCAAGATCGCGGTAGACGCGCGATCCGAAGAACGCCTCCTCATGGAGGCTGGGTTCGTAGACGACGACCTCGATCCCCTTGGCCTTGATCCGCTTCATGATACCCTGAATCGAGGATTGGCGGAAATTGTCCGATCCCGCTTTCATCGTCAGGCGGAAGATACCGACCCGGGCAGGTTTCCGCGCGATGATCTGTTCGGCCAGGAAGTCCTTGCGGGTCCGATTGGCATCGACGATCGCGCGGATCAGGTTCTGCGGGACGTTGGTATAGTTAGCCAACAGTTGCTTGGTGTCCTTCGGCAGGCAATAGCCGCCATAGCCGAAGCTGGGATTGTTATAATGCGCGCCAACGCGGGGATCGAGGCCGACGCCCTCGATGATCTGGCGCGTGTCCATGCCACCCGCGATCGCATAGCTGTCCAACTCGTTGAAGAATGCGACCCGCATGGCGAGATAGGTATTGGCGAACAGCTTGATCGCCTCGGCTTCGCGGGTACCGGTAAACAGGATATCGATATCCTGTTTTTCGGCCCCTTGCGCGAGTAGATCGGCAAAGATGCGCGCACGGTCCGACTGTTCGCCGACGATGATCCGCGAAGGATAAAGATTGTCGTGCAGCGCCCGGCCTTCACGCAGAAATTCGGGGCTGAAGATGACTTGTTCGGTTTTCAGGCGGCTGCGGACGTCGTCGACGAATCCGACCGGGATGGTCGACTTGATCACCACCGTCGCATTCGGTGCATGAGTCTTGGCGAGCGCGATTACCGCTTCCACCGAGGACGTGTTGAAGCTGTTGGTATCGATGTCGTAATTGGTCGGCGTGGCGACGATGACGTAATCAGCGCCCGAGAGCGCCGCGGCTGCGTCGATCGTTGCCGACAGGTTCAAAGGCCGACTGGTCAGGAAGTCCTGCAATTCTGCGTCGATGATCGGCGAGGTGCGAGCATTGATCATCGACACCCGTTCGGGGGAAATGTCGACGGCGACGACATCGTTATGCTGGGCCAGGAGTACGGCATTGGACATACCGACATAACCAAGACCAAAAACAGCAATCTTCATTTTTGCATCCCCAGACAGGCAGGGCCATCGCGTTATTTCGCTGGTTCCAAAGCGAAGTTGCAATGGCGGGCTAATTCTTGTGCCATGCCCGAGCGGTCTCGAAAGCGCAATTGCTGTGGCAGGGAGGCGGTCGGCAGATACCTGCCGCCCGCGCGTTCCGAGCTCTCCGCCCTGCCGGGCGCCCCGCCAACAATCCTACAGCCCCAGCGCCTCGACGATCTTCCCCCAGCCGACATATTTGAAATTCTGCGTGTCGGGCGCGTTGTCGCCGTCCTGGGCCACGAACAGCCCCTTGGGGTAATCGGGGCCGAAATCGCCCAGCGCCAGTTCGATCCCGTCGGTTTCGCTGGTCCCGTCGATCGCGCCCCCGCCGACGCGGAAGCGCCCGGCATAGGTCACATCCGGCAGGCGATAGAGGCTATAGGCATTGTCGCCCTGGCTGGAGACGACCAGATAGCCGCCCTTCGCCCCCTTGGGCGCCAGCGCCAGCCCCTCGGCATCGGCGACCAGGGTGCGGCCGTCCACCTTGGCGATCGGGGTCGCGGTCACGGGCGCGGCGGGGTCGGCCGCGAAGCGCCACAGCCCGACATCCTCCTCCGCGACATAGAGAAGGCCGGTGCGGTCATCGACCACGCAGCCCTCGGCCTGGCTGGCGAGCTTCATGCTGCGCAACCGTTCGACGCGCGGGGTCGCGCCGGACCAGTCGATGCGGACCTGGTCGATCCGCCCGTCCTTCAGCACGATAAAGCCGAACAGCGCCTTGTCCTTCGCGCGGGTCCAGAGGCACATGCCATAGGCCTCCCCCGCCCCCACCGGATAGCGGCCCATCGGCACCAGGCGGCGCGCCGCGGTGTCGAGGGTGAACAGCGCGACATGGGCCTGTGTCTTGTCCGCCCGGTCGCTGGCCGCGACGATCACCCGGCCCCCCGCCATCTCGCGCAGATCGACATTGTTGAGCCGCGCGGCGGGGGTGAAGGACAGGCGTTTGCCGCGCAGGTCATAGACATGGATGCCCGCCTGCTTGTCGGTGCCGATGACCAGGCTGGCGGCCGGGTTGGCGGCGTTGCGCCAGATGGCGGGATCGTCCGCCGCGTCCGCCATACTGTCGACCGGGTCGGTCTCGGCATTCGCCGCCACGACCGGAGCCGCGACCTGGGCCGTGCTCGCGGGCACGGCAGCGCACCCGGCGAGCAGCAGCGGGAGGAGCGCCGCCCTCACAGCTTCACCCGGACGCCACCGAAGATGGTGTAGCCGAACTTCTCATATTCATAGGTCCGGTACCGCTCGCCGAAATAGCGCACGCCCGGCGTGTTGGTCAGGTTCTTGCCCTCGGCGAACAGGTTGATGCCCTTGGCGACCTGCACGCTGCCCGTCACGTCGAGCTGGCCGCGACCTTCCCAATAGAGGTCCAGCGCGGGGTTGTCGGCGTTGATCTCGTCCAGATAGTCCGACCGCTTGGTATAGGCGACGCGCAGGTTCACCGGCCCGCGCTCGTAGAAGACGCTGGCATTCCACATATGCGTCGACTGGCCCGGCAGCGCGAAGCGGCTGCGCCCGGCATAGGCGGTGTCGAACGTCGCATGGCCCTTGGTATAGGTATAGTTGGCGAACACACCGAACCCGCCCAGGATGCCCGGCAGGAAGCTCAACTGCTGCTGCCAGTTGAGCTCGACGCCGTAGAGTTCGCCCTTGCGCGCATTGACCGGGCGGCTGAGGATCGCGCCGCCCACGCCGTTGTAAACGCCGGTGCTGGTCAGGGTGTAGCGATAGTCGGACAGGTCCTTGTAGAAAGCGTTGACCGAGATCACGCCCAGCGGCCGGATGTAATATTCCAGACCCGCATCGGCATTGTTGGACAGGGTCGGCTTCAGATCGGGGTTGCCATATTCGACGCGCACCGTGTTGCCCTCACTGGTCTCCAGCACGCGCGGGGCGATCTGCGGGAAGTTGGGGCGGTTGATCGCACGGCTGAGCGCGGCGCGCAGGATCAGGTTGGGCGTAAAGGCCTGACGCAGCGTCAGATTGGGGAAAACATCGGCATAGCTGTTATGCCCGCGCGCATTGGTGACCGCCCCGGTGCGCGAGACGCTGGGCGCGCTGCTCTCGAAATCGGTCGTCTCGACGCGAAGCCCGGCGATCAGGGTGGTGCCGTCCTTCACATACTTGGCCATGCCGAACAGGCCGAGGATCTTCTCCTCCGCGACATAATCGGCGGTCAGCGACTGGGGCAGGCGACGCTCCGAGGCGGCCTTGGTCGCGTCGAAATAGGCATCGGCCAGCCCGGTGTCGAAGCGCTTGCCCAGGTCATAGCCGAAGTTGCGCGAGTCCTCGTCCGACAGCAGCCCGGCCAGCGTCTGGCTCGGCGCGGCGCTGGCGCGGCGGTCGCGGAACCGTTCCTCATCGGCATTGATATGCCGCTCGCGATATTTGCCGCCGGTCGAGAAGGTCACGGTATCGCCCACCGGCAGGTCGGAGCGGACCGCGACGGTCAGTTCGTCATTCTTCGTCGTGTTCGCCCGATAGGTGTTCTCGCGAAAGGCGAATGTCCCGGTCTGGAGATGCTCCTTCGAGGTGAACAGCGAATAGCCGGGCAGGTCGACATCGGCGAAGTCGTAGGACAGGGTCGGCCGCAGCGAGGAGCGGAACAGCAGTTCGTCGCGGCGCGGATAGGTCTGCGAGCTTTCGCTATAGGCGACATCCGCCCGGATCGTCCCCTCGCCCAGTCGCTGCTCGATGCCGGCCGTCGCCGACCAGATCTCGTTCACCTGTTTGCGGTGGCGGACCTGCTTCTCGATGCGGGTGTTGCGGTAAGTCGCGGCGCGGTCGGTCGATCCGGCCTGGAGCGTGCCCTCGCTCCACAGGATGCCCAGCCGGTCGCGGAACTCGTCATCCTCGAACCGGGCATAGGTGCCGCGCACCCAGGCATGGGTCAGGTCCGAGGGGCGCCATTCGAACGCGCCGGTGCCTGCGATCCGCTGGCGCTTGGTGTCGTAATCCTTGAACAGCGTCTCGGTCACGCGCAGGCCGTCGGGGGTCTGGCTCCAGGTATTCTCGACATTGTCGGGGCGGCGATGGGTCATCGAATAGCTGCCCGAGAAGAGCAGGCCGAACTGGCGGTCCGGGCCGAAGGTATCGCTGACCGCGGCGGACCCGCGATAGTCGTTGCCCTTGCCGAACTGGTTGTAGCTCATGCCGCCCATGCCGGTCAGCGCGAAGCCCTTGCGGTCGAAGGGCGAGCGGGTGGTGATGTTGACCGCCCCCGCGATCGAATCCGCGTCCTGATAGGGGAGCAGCGACTTGGTCACTTCCAGGTTCGCGACGATGTCGGAGGGCAAGGTATCGAGGTCCACGGCCCGCGTGGTGGGGTCGACCGAGGGGATCTGGATGCCGTCGACCGACACGGCCGACCACTCGGATGGCGCGCCGCGTACGTTGATATAGCGGCCCTCGCCCTGATCACGCTCGATGCCGACGCCGGGCGCGCGTTGCAGCGCTTCGGCGATGTTGGGGTCGGGGAAGCGGCCGATCGCGTCCGACGAGATGATGGTGACGGTGTTGTCGGCCGTCCGCTGCTGGTTGAGCGCGCGCGCGGTGTTGTCGAGCAGCGAGGCGCCGGTGACGACGATATCGCCGGGCTCGCCGCTGGCGGCGGGCAGGGTCAGCGAGACGGGACGCCCGCGATCGGCCGCCGCGACGACATGGGTGACCGCCGCGCGACCCAGATAGTCGATCAACAGGGTGACGTCGCCCGCCTCCTCCGGCGTGACGATGCTGAACTCGCCCTGGAGGTTGGTGGTGGTCTGCGCCCCCGTCCCCTCGACCACGACCCGCGCACCGGGCAGCGCAACGCCGGTCGCGTCATAGATGCGGCCCGACAGGATCGGCCCGGAGGCGGGTACCCCCACCGGTGCCGCATCGCCGGGGGCGGCGAATGCGGGGCTGGCGGCGAGGCTCAGTGCGATGAGCGAGGCCCCCGCGAGACCGCGGATGCCGGAACGAATGGCGTGCATGATGCTCCCCCTGGGTGCTGGTCCGTACCGACACCCTCCCCGGCATCGGTCATTCCGGCACCCGTTGGCGGGGCAATGTTACGGCGCGATGTGATCGGGATGACGGTGATGTGACGGACGCGTCATGATCGCCGGTGCGGCGGTGTCCGAAAATCGGGGGCGGGGCGGGATGACATCAGGTTGATCCACCCCTCCCCTTCAGGGGAGGGGCTCGCCGGCCTTTCGAGCGATTCCAGGCACATGGGGGTCATTCGGCATTTTGACTGTCGCCCCGGACAGGATAGCATGCCCCCATGCGCATTCTCGTCACGGGTGGGGCCGGTTTCATCGGGTCGGCATTGGTCCGCCATCTGATCCGCCATACGGATCATGAGGTGCTCAACCTCGATGCGCTCACCTATGCGGGGACGCTGACGGCGGTGGCGCCGGTGGCCGATCATCCGCGCTATCGCTTCGTTCGGGCGGATGTGCGCGACGGGGCGGCGGTCGCGCGGGCGATCCAGGGCTTTCGCCCCCATGTCATCACCCATCTCGCGGCGGAAAGCCATGTCGATCGCTCGCTCGATGGCCCCGCCGCGTTCGTCGAGACCAATGTCGTCGGCACCTTCACGATGCTGAACGCCGCGCTCGCCTATTGGCAGGGGCTGTCCCCGGCGGAGCGCGCGCCGTTCCGCTTCCACCATATCTCGACCGACGAGGTGTTCGGATCGCTGGGGGAGACGGGCCGGTTCACCGAGGCCACGCCCTACGACCCGCGCTCCCCCTATTCGGCGAGCAAGGCGGCCTCCGATCACTTCGTCAGTGCCTGGGGGCACAGCTATGGCCTGCCGGTGATCGTCACCAATTGCTCGAACAATTACGGCCCCTATCATTTCCCCGAGAAGATGATCCCGCTGATGATCGTCAAGGCGCTCGGTGGGGAGACGCTGCCCGTATACGGACGCGGCGAGAATGTGCGCGACTGGCTCTATGTCGAGGATCATGTCCGCGCGCTCCAGGCGGTGTTCGAGCGAGGCGCGGTCGGGCGTCGCTACAATGTCGGCGGCAATGCCGAGCGGCGGAATATCGACGTGGTCCACACGCTGTGCGCGCTGCTCGACCGGCTGCATCCGCGAAGCGACGGGCGTTCCTATGCCGAACAGATCGGCTTCGTCGCCGACCGGCCCGGCCACGACCTGCGCTATGCGATCGATGCGACGCGCATTCGCGACGAACTGGGCTGGACCCCGCAGGAGAGCTTCGAGAGCGGGCTGGAGAAGACGGTGCGCTGGTATCTGGCGCATCGGGACTGGTGGCAGCCGCTGCTGAGCGAACGGGGCGCCGATCGGCGACGCGGGCTATCCCCATCGCCTAACCCGATTTTCAGCCTTTCCCGATAGGGTTGCGCCATGAAAGGCATCATCCTGGCGGGCGGCACCGGCACGCGGCTTCATCCGGCGACCCTGGTCGTCAACAAGCAGCTTCTGCCCGTCTATGACAAACCGATGATCTATTATCCGCTGTCGGCGCTGATGCTGGCGGGTATCCGCGACATATTGATCATCTCCAGCCCCGAATGCCTGCCGCATTACCGCACCCTGTTCGGGGACGGGAGCGCGCTGGGCCTGGCCATCGCCTATGCCGAGCAACCCCGCCCCGAAGGACTGCCCCAGGCCTTCACCATCGGGCGCGACTGGTTGGGCGGAGAGGCGGCCATGCTGGTGCTGGGCGACAATATCTTCTTCGGCAACGGACTGGGGCCGATGCTGCGCCGCGCGGTCGCCCGGGTGCGGGCCGAGGGCGGGGCGACGGTCTTCTCCTACCGTGTCGAGGACCCGGAGCGCTACGGCGTCATCGCGTTCGACGAAGCGGGGCGTGCGGTGTCGATCGAGGAAAAGCCCGAGCGGCCACGCTCGCGCTTCGCCATGACCGGCCTCTATCTGTTCGACGCCGGGGTGTGCGACCATGCCGCCACGCTGACCCCCTCGGCGCGCGGCGAGCTGGAGATCACCGATCTGGCCCGCTGCTATCTGGAGGCGGGGACGTTGCAGGTCGAGGCGATGGGGCGCGGCTTCGCCTGGCTCGACACCGGCACCCATGACAGCCTGCTGGAGGCCGGGGAGTTCGTCCGCACCATCCAGCGTCGCCAGGGCATCCAGATCGCGTGCCTGGAGGAGATCGCCTATCTCCAGGGCTTCATCCCGCGCGATGTCGCCGAAGCGAGGGGGCGGGCGCTCGCCAGAACGGCCTATGGCCGCGCGATCCTGACCGCGATCGAGGATGTGCCGGTCCCCCTGCCCTCCGGCGAGCGGCGCATGGGGGACCGGCGACTGGGCTGACGCCCGGATCGGATCACTTTCCGCTGAGATACAGCGCCCGCAGCTTCGCGATCTCGGGCGCGCCCAGGCCCAGCTCGTCCTTCAGATAGCCCATGGTGCCGCCCGCATGGCGGTCGGTCACGGCGAACACCGCGTCGATATAGCGGCGGTCGACCCCGGCAAAGGTCCGCGCCGCTTCCGGCGACAGCTTCGCCCAGAAGCCGGTCGGCTTGGCCGCCATCGGGGCCATATGCTGGTTGGAGAGGAGATAATCCTCGACGATCGTCGCCCTCGGCACGCCCAGCGCGTTCAGCAGGAGGGCGGCCGCCACGCCGGTCCGGTCCTTGCCCGCCGTGCAGTGAAAGGCGAGCGGGGCATGACCCGCCAGCAGCTCGCCGAACATGCGGGTATATTGCCCCCGGAACTGGTCGAGCAGCTTGGGATAGGTCGCCGTCATCGCCGCCACCACCTGGTCGTGCGTCCAGGTCGAAGGATTGCCGGGCAGCATCATGCCGCTCATGTCGAGCGCATAATCGTCGCTCAGGATGCGCGGCGCCTTGCCCGCGGGCCAGTTGGTCGGCTCGCCGGTGCGTTCGCGGGTGTCGCGGAAATCGCAGACGGTGCGGATGCCCAGTTTCTGGAGATAGGCATAATCCGCCGCAGTCAGGTCGTGCATCTGGCCCGAGCGATAGAGCAGCCCCCATTTGACCGTCCGCCCGTCCAGGGTGCGATAGCCGCCCAGGTCGCGGAAATTCCGCCCGCCCTGAAGCGGCAGCACCCGCTGGTGCGCCGGGGCCGCGACGGGCGCGGAGGCCGAAGCCCCCGCCCCCACCGGAACCGCGACCAGCAGCGCCAGGGTGAGAAGGCCGCGCATCAGAACTTCACCGTGGCTTCGAGGCCATAGGTGCGCGGTTCGTTGAAGAAGCCCGACACGCCGGTCAGCGTGTTCAGCCCCTTGTAGAACATATGCTGCTCGTTCAGCAGGTTGCGCGCCCAGGCCGCTACGCTCAGCGTCGCGCCGGTGCCGTTCAGCGCGATATCGGTGATGCCGAGCCGGCCGTTGACGACGAAGCCCGGATCGCCCTTGGGCTGGCTCACCCCCGGCGCGGGGTCGTTGTAATTGGCGTAGAAGCCGCTGTCGTAATTGCCGTCGAGATGCGCGACCAGGGTGTAATCACCCATCGGCCGGTCATAGTCGATCGAGCCGCTGGCGGCGTGCGCCGGGGTATAGACCGGGTAGATCTTGATCGGCGTCGTCACCACCACGCCGCTCGCCCCTTGCGGGAAGGGGTTCACCGTCGCCGGGATGGTGACGTCGTTATAGGAATAGCTGGCGCTGAGCGTCAGCCCGGTCATCGGCGCGAAGGTCAGCTCCGCCTCGAACCCCTTGGCGCGGCCGGTGCCGGGCGCATTGGCGGTCTCGATGGTCGTCCGGTTGGTCTGAAGCAGATTGCCCTGCGCGTCGACCTGGAGGTAATTGGCCTGGAAGTCGATCTGGATCGACTTGTACGCGCCGGTATAGGCGGACAGGTTCAGGCGGGCGCGGTGGTCGAGAAACTCGGTCTTCGCCCCGATCTCGAACATCGACAGGGTTTCCGGGTTGAACGGCGCATAGCGCAGCGAGCGCGAATTGGCGCCGCCCGACTTATACCCCTCCGACCATTTGCCATAGACATGCACGTCGCCCGTCACGTCATAGGCCAGGGTCAGCAGCGGATCGACCCGCGACCAGGCGGCATTCAGGCGACGCGGCCCCACCACCCCGTCGACATTGGGGGTGGCGCCGTTCACGATGAACAGCTCGCCATGCTTCATGTCGCGGGTATAGCGCGCGCCCCCGGTCAGGTGCAGGCGATCGTCCAGGATCGCCGGGGTCCAGGTCGCCTGGCCGAACGCGCCGATGCTGCGCGTCGTGATCCGGCTGGCCCGGTCGAAGGGGACGGTCGCGATATTATAGGTGGCGACGGTCGCGGCGGTGCCGTTCGCATTCCACACCATGGTGTTGAACGCCTGGGCATTGTCCTCGCTATGCTCGCGATAGGCCATCGCGCCCGCGACATATTTCAGGCGCGGGGTGTCGCCGATCAGCTGGATTTCCTGGCTGAACTGGTTCTGGGTGAAGCCCGCCAGGCTGTAGCGGCTGAACGCGCCGTTCGGCTTGTAGGTGGTGCTGTTCTGGCCGCCATTGTCATACTGGCTCTGGTCCAGCTCGCGGTATGCGGTGATCGACTTCAACTGCAACCCCGGCGCGAGGTCGAGGCCGAGGGTCAGGCGGTGGCCATGCGTCTTGCCGATGCTGTCCTGCTGCGGCACCCCGACGCTGGCGGTGCGCACCCGGTCGGGCTGGAGCGGCAGGGCGGGCGCGCGGGTCAGCGTACCCGCCGTGATCGTCTGGAGATAGAGCGGGGTCGAGGCATCGTAGGAGGTGTCGAACGCATAATCCGCGCTGACCCCGCCTTCCGGCTTCCACAGCACTTCCACATGCCCGCCATGCCGGTCGAAGGCGTTGAAGTCCGACTGGCCGGGCAGCGGATTGTCGACCAGGCCGTTGCGCTTGGTGACGATGCCGTCCAGCTTCACGCTGAAATTATGCCATTCGGGCAGGTTGAGATGCGCCTCGATCTTGTGCGCGCCGTAATTGCCGATGCCCGCGGTCGCCGACAGGCCGAACTCGCCGGTGGGCTTCCTGGTCACGATGCTGACCGCGCCGCCCTCGGTATTGCGGCCGAACAGCGTGCCCTGCGGTCCTTTGAGCACCTCGATGCTCTCGATATCGTAGAGCGCGGTGCCGAGCCCCTGCGCGCGGCCCAGATAGACGCCATCGATATAGACGCCGACGCCCTGGTCGCGCGCGGGCTGGTTGCTGTCGGCCAGCACGCCGATGCCGCGGATGTTCATGATCAGCGCCGAGTTGCGCGAATAGAAGGGCGCGACGCGAAGCGACGGGATCGCGCCGTCCTGAAGATCGACCAGCGACTGGACATGGCGGTTCTTCAGGTCCTCGGCGGACAGGACCGAAATGGCGATCGGCGTCTTCTGCAGGCTTTCGGGCCGCTTCTGCGCGGTGACGATGACCTCGGCCAGCGTGCCGTCATCGGTCGTCTTCTGTTCGTCGGGCGCGGTCGTTTTCGCCGGTTCGGGATCGGCCGCCAGAGCGGGCGTGGCGATCAGAAGAGCCAGGACGCTGGACGCAAAGAACCGCCCCGCGAAACGCGGGTTGAACGAAGTCATGATAGGAATTCCCCCCAAAGGATTATGCCGCGATCCCTTGGTGCCGGATCATTGCGGACTGATGACGTTTTGGGGGAATGGCGCTTATATTATGATGAAATCTTGTTCATCATTGGCGGTCGGGGGGAAATACCGCCCCGATCCCTCGGTGAGATCGGGCCGTATCGATAGTCCTGCGACGCCTGCTTCCCTCTCCCCTGGATAGGGGAGAGGGTTAGCGGAGCTTGCCAGCCTGCTGGCTAGCGCAGCTTGGGTGAGGGGTCGAGCGAGCCGCAGGCTCGCGCGCTCGCACAGGCGAGCGCAGCACCCCTCACCCAGCTCCGACTAAGCCTTTGCTTTCGCAAAGACCAAGTCTGCGCAACCCTCTCCCCTCAGAGAGGGGCGAGGGAAAAGGGTGGCATGATTCTCGGTTGATCCACCCCTCCCCTGAAGGCGCGCGGGTCGCCTCCCTGTCTCCCGCACTAGAAACGCAGGCGCAAGCCCGCCGAGATCGTCTCCTGATGATCGTCGCGACCGGTCTGTGCGCTGCCGGTGGCGTAGAGATCCATCCCATTGGCGAAGCGATAGGCGACGCCGCCCGTCGCGGTGCCGACCAGCGGCGCCCGTGCCGCACCCAGCGCCACCAGCCCCAGGCCGCCCCCGGCATAGCCGCCCAGCGCGACGGCGCGATTGCCCTCGATCTGGTAGCGTGCGCCCAGGGTCACGAACGGGCGGAACGGCGCGTCCGACGCGTCGCTGCGGCCGAAGGTGACGCCCGCATCGGCGAAGCCCGCCACCTGGCGATCCCGAGCGACGGTCAGGGCGAAGGGGCTGCCGCCCGTTTCGTTCGCGCCCGCGCGGGTGGTGCGCAGATAGGTCAGCCCGGCGCGCGGGGTCAGCGCCCAGCCCTCCGCCAGTTCGGCCGCATAATGGACCGACAGGTCGCTGACCCAGCTATGCAGGTTATAGCGGCCAAAGGCCGATGCCGTCCCCGGCAGCGCGCGGGTGGTGCGCGCCTGTGCGCCGTCATAGACGATCGACGCGCCGAAGCCGAAGCCGTTGGGCATGGCGTAGCGGCCATGGACGCCCGCGACCACGCCATCGGCCCTGGTCGAGGCGGCGAGCGGCGCGACCTGCTGGCGCGTGTCCAGCCAGCCCCCGAACGCGCCGATCATCCACTGGCGATCGCCATAGCCGACACCGCCCAGGAAGCCATAGCCGCGCGTCCGCGCCGCGCTGGTCCCCTGCTCCGCATCCGCGCCCAGCGTGTGCCACTGGCCGACCGTCTGGCCGAAGGTGAAGGCGCCCGCATCCTCCCGCGTGGTGGCGAAGGCGGGACCGCGCGCCGCCTGGACCAGGCCCAGCGCATTGTCGACGCCGATCTGGGTGGCCGAGGCATAGGCTTCGGGGCTGATCTGCGCGAAGCCGCGCGGGCTGGACGCGCCCGAGGCGGTCAGCAGCGACGGCAGCGCGGCGAACAGCGTGCTGGTCGCGGGCTGCTTGGCCAGCGTGGCATTGGCATAGTCGATGCTGCGCGACACCTGCGGGCTGAACCGCGCATCGCCCAGGAACTGGCCGAGCAACTGGATACGGTCGGCGCGCTGGACGATGAAGCCGAACAGGTCGGACGGCTTCACCACATTGCCATAGCTGCCGCTGATCCCGCCGCTGGCGACGATCAGGTCGTAGGAGGTGCCCGGGCGCAGCGCCCCGCTCGACACGATCTGCAAGGTCGATCCGTCCGCGATGGTCAGCGCGCCGTTGACGACCAGCTTGTCCGACACGGTCGGGGTCAGCTCGAAATAGGAGAGCGAACCGCCGTTCAGCGCGACATTGCCGTTGACCGTCATCGTGCCCGGCGACGCGCCGGGGCTGAGAATGCCCGCGACCGTCACATTGCCGTTGACCGTCCCCGCCGATCCGAAGGTCGCGCCCTGGCGGACCAGGAACTGGGGGGCAGCCATCGTCGATCCGGCCAGGCCGACCAGGCGACCGCCCGTCATGTCGACCGCGCCGAACGCGGCCTGGCCCGACAGGGTGGCATAGCCGCCGGTCATCGCCAGCGCCTCGACATTGGCGATATTGGTGAAGGCGACAGGCGCGCTGGCGGTGCCGCCCGACACCGCGATGCTGTCGCTGCCCGCCCCGCCATCGACGGCCCCGGCAAAGGTCCCGGCGATGGTCAGGCGCTGGTTGCCGCCCGTGAAAGCGACCTGGCCCGTGGTCAGGCTGCCGCCCGCCGCGATGGTCAGGTCGGTCGCGGCGTTGACCTGGGCATAGCTCTGCGTGCCGGTCAGCGACAGCGTGCCGCTGCCCTCGGTCGCCAGCGTCTCGAATCCGGTCAGCGTGCCCGCCGCCAGCGTCCGGTCGCCCGCCATCTCCAGCGTGGCGCTGTCGTTGCCCGCACCGCCCGCAACCGAGCCCTGAAGGATCGCGCCCGCCGCAAAGCGCAGCGCGTCGTTGCCCGCGCCCAGATCGATCACCCCGGCCAAGGTCGCCCCCGGCGCGATGGTCAGCGACAGGTCGCCGTCGCCGAAGCCCAGCGGCGCCCCCTGCGACCCCAGCGAACCGGTGACCAGCAGCGCATTGCCGGTCAGCGCGACATTCTCGAAGCCGGTCGCCAGCCCGCTCAGCACCACCGGCGCATTGGCGGTGAAGCGAAGCGTGTCGTTGCCCGCACCGCCATCATAGCGGCCCGCCGCATTGGTCGCGCCCAGCGCCAGCAGATCGTCGCCCGCCCCCAGCGCCACGCCGGCGATATCGCCGTCGACGCGCAACTGCTCGGCCGCGTCCGACCCGGTGACCGCGCCGACCCGGTTGCCCGCCAGCGTCAGGTTCAGCCCCGTGCCCGCCAGCGCGACCGTGTCGAAGCCCTGGTCGAGCGTCAGCGACAGCGTGCCGTTGCCCGTCACCGCCAGCTGCTGGAAATTGCTGCGCTGGCCCAGGCCCGCCCGGTCGCCCGACAGCAGGGCGGTATAGAGGTTGGTCCCCGCCCCGCCATCGACGCCACCCGCGACGCTCGACCCCGCGCCCTCGACGAAGCCGTCGTCCCCGTCGCCCAGCGCCACCGCGCCCTGGACCAGCCCGGCATTGACGAAGCGGTCATTGCCCGCGCCCAGCGCGACCGATCCGGCGATGGTGCCGCTGTTGGTGACGGTCTCGTTCGCATCGGTGCCGGTGATCGTCGTGGCCCCCGTACTCGTCAGGGTCTGCCCCGCCGCGACCGTCACCGATCCGCCCGCCACGCCCAGCGTGTCGAAGCGGAAGGCACCGGCATAGGTGACATCCCCCTGCCCCGTCTGGCTGAACCGCTCGAAATGGACGAACTGGTCGCCATTGACCGTCCCGCCCCCGGTCGCATCGATGATCAGGCTGTCGCTGCCCTCACCGCCATCGACCGTGCCGACCAGCACCGCGCTGGCCCGGTGCAGGAAGCTGTCGTCCCCTGCGCCGAGGAAGACGTTGCCCTCGATCCGCCCGTAATTCTCGATCCGGTCATTGCCCGCGTCCAGCGCGATCGAACCGATGATGGTGCCGGTGTTGACGATCCGGTCGTCGGTGGTGCCGATGCTCTGGATGGCGCCTGCGAGGTTCGACGTGTCCAGCGCCAGGGCGAAAAGGTCGCCCTCGCCCAGCACGGTGTCCGCCCCGCCGCGAATGGTCCCGGCATTGGTCAGGTCGAGCGCGGCACCGCTGGCCAGGATCGCGACCGATTTCTCGCCGGTCGCCTCGATCACGCCTGTTGCGGCGTTGGTGATCGTGGCGGTGGCATCGCCATTGCCGAAGACATGCACGCCGCTGGCCGGAGCGGTGACGATATACTCCACCGGCTGCGACCAACTGCCGCCCGGATAATAGACGCCGCTATTGGTGACCCCGCCGCCATTGGCGCGGATCGTGCCGCTATTGTCGACGGTGATCGTCTGGGGCGTCGTGGCTGGAATGGGACCGTAAAAACCGATCTGCGCACCCGCGCCCGCCGGACCGCTGGCGTCGAGCGTGCCGCTATTGTCCAGTCGGATGGTGCCGCCAGTCGCCCGGTAATCCTCGACCGCCAGATAGACCGCGCCATGGTCGGCGGTCGAGGTGATCGTGCCGCTGTTGGACACCGTGATCTGGAACGGCTGCGGCTGCGGCGTTTCCGGCGCACCGGGCGCGACATAGCGGATGAGCGAGACGTCCAGACCACCCGTGATCGTGCCGCTATTGATCGCCGTGATGCTCTCATCGGCCGTGGAGAGTTCGACGGCGGGATCCATGCCGTCGTTCAGGATGGCACCGCTATTCTCGAACCTCGTGGTGGTGAGGTACACCGCCGTCCGGGCGGCCGTGGCATCGCCGATGGTGCCGCTGTTGGCGAAGCGGGTCACCGCACCCTCGACCCGGCTCGCGACGGTCGCCTGGTTGGTGAAGCCGCCGAGCGTCGAGATCGGGGCATAGGTCCAGGGATCGCGCTGGCCCAGCGTGACCAGACCATCGACATTGACGGCGTTGACGATCTGTCCGTCACCGATCAGGTTCAGCGTGTCGCGCGCACCCGTCGCCTGGACCGTGACCAGCGTATCGGCCCCGATCGCCTGGACATCCTCCAGCTCGAAACCGGTCATGGTCCCATTGCCCAGGGTCACGGTCCCGGACCGGGTGAGCGCATGGCGATAGGTGTTGCGCCCGGCCCCGCCATCGACCGTGCCGGTGATCCCGAGCTGGCCATCGGTGACGACCAGCACGTCGTCGCCATCGCCGAAGCGCAGATTGCCGTTCAGCGTGCCGCCCGCGGCCGTATAGGTCGAGCTCGAATAGGATCGGCCATAGGTTTCATGGCCCAGGTCCACATCGCCGTTGATCGTGCCCGCATTGGTCAGTTGCGCGCGGCCGACCTGAATGGCGAATTTGCCGACGCCCCCGGTGATCGTGCCACCGGCCAGGTTGCGAATGAAGCCGGAGACGCCATAGGACTGCATGATCGCCGTACCGCCGGTGCTGGCGATCAGGCCACTATTGTCGATCGACGGACGGCCGCTGTCGTAGCTATAGCCCATCGACGCGGCGACCCCCGCCACCTGGATCGTGCCGCTGTTGACCAGCGACTGGACATCGGTGACGCCCATGGCCGCCCGCCCGTCGTCTGCCTGGACGATGCGGCCGGTGTTGGTCACCACCCTGCCGCCCGCGATGCCCGCGATCGGACCATAGCCCTGGGGCCGCAGATCCCGAACGGTGATCGTCCCGGCATTGGTGAAATCATCGTTGCGATCCAGCACGACCGCGCTGGCATAGCTGTTCTGGTCCGAAATGGTCAGCGACAGGGTGCCACGGCTGATGATGGTCAGCGCGTTTGCGAGATTGTTCGGATATTCCTCACCGGGAACGGCGACCAGCGAGGTGGTGGAGATGGCCGGTCCGTTGGTGGGGCTGATGTCGGCGGTCAGGTCGACGGTGCCCTGCCCGGCCAGTTGCAGCCTGCGGCTCGACGTCGCGCCGGTGACGGTCAGCGTCGCCTTGTCGCGCACGTCATAGCCGAACGAGGCGAAGGCCGTGTCGTCGATGAGGCTCGTGCTCGTATCGGTGCGGACCCGGTAGCGCAGATAGGCCCCCGTGCCCGTGACCGAGCCGTTGATGCCCGCATAGCGTCCCGAGCCGCTGCCCGTCAGCTCGGTGACGAAGGTGTCGCCATTGTTGAGGAGCAGATTGCCGTTCAGCACGCCGCCCGGCAGCGCCTGATAGATATTGCCGTTCGACGATCCGAAGCCCGATCGGCCGAAGGTCACATCGCCGTTGATCGTACCGGCATTGGCGATGCGCGCGTTGAAGGCGGAACTGAACCCGCCGCCCTGGCCGATGGCATTGGTTCCGCCCGTGATGACGCCCCCGGCCTGGTTGACGATCTCGCCGTAAGACCAGAGCATGATGCCGCTGCCCGTTCCGGTGATCGTCCCGGTGTTGGTCAGGCGGCTCGACAGCCGCAACCCCGCGGTCGTGCCCTCGATCCGGCCGCTGTTCGTCCAGTTGGTGCCGGACGAACCGCTCAGGATCGCGCCGATCCCGTTGGTCGAGCGGATCGTGCCGGAATTGGCGAATCCCCCGCTTCCGCCCTCTACGCCCGTGCCCCCGGCCGTGATCGTGCCCGAATTGACGAACATGCCCTGGGCGTTGAACAGCACCGCATTGCCGCCCGCGGTGATCGTGCCGCTGTTTTCGAAACGCTGGGCCTGGTACAACTGGACCGCAGAAGCGGGCCAGCCATTGGTCGAGCCCGGCGTCCCGATGATCGTACCCGCATTGACGATGATGGGCTTTTCGTTCGCATTCCCGTCGTCGGTCAGAAGGGTTCCCGCGCCGCTGAGCGTGGCGTTGCTGATGACGGTGCCACTGCCCCCGATCCGAAGCGTGTCGGCGGACCGGAAACCGCTGCCCAGCGTCGCGGTCTTGCCCGCGTCGGGCGACAGGATCATCTGCTGGAAGCCATTTGGCAGAACCGGCGCGCTGGCCAGGGTCGCATCGTTGGTGAAGCGGATACGCAGCCTGTTCGTCCCCGCCCCGCCGTCGATCGTGCCGGTCACGCCCGTCCGGATCGCGCCATCGGCATAGCCGACGGTCAGCGTGTCGCTGCCCGCCCCCAGGCTGAGATTGCCGTTGATCGTGCCGGTGCTATTGTCGACCGAATTGGCATAGAAATAATTGGCGCGTCCCGCCAGCAGGACGTCGCCGTTGATCGTTCCCGCATTGGTCAGGGTGCCGCTGTCCTGGATCTGAACCGCGATGGTGCCCGCCGTGGAGATGAATCCGCCAGCCTGATTGATCAGCGTCAGCGAGGTGCCGGTAATGGCGGCGCCCGTCCCGCTATTGCCGATCGTGCCGCTATTGGTCAGCGTCGTCGAGCGGATATTGGAGAGCGTCGCGCCGGTCCCGCCGGACCGGATCGTCCCGCTATTGGTCGAGCTATAGCCATAGACGGAATTATTGGTGACCGTACCCCAGTCCACCGCGCTCCGCGCCCCGCCGTCGATGGTGCCCGCATTGGTCAGCGTGCCGACCGGGCCGCTGATCGCGCCGATGGTGCCGCCCGCGCGGTTGGTGATCGACTGGAAGCCCGCATAGGACGGGTCGGTCGACAGCAGGGCATAGCCGTTCGTGCCGGTCCCCGTACCCGTGATCGTACCGCCATTGTCGATCGAAGCGGTGGTGCTGCCATAGCCGGCGCCGGTCTGGCCGATGACGACGCCGTTCGCGCCGTTGACGCTGCCGCCCGCCGCGACCGTCATGGTCACATTGAGGCTGGAATAATTGTTGTTGATCGACTGGCGCAGCAACTGGACGCCGGTCTGGCTGCCGCCATCGACGCGGCCCCCGATGGTCAGCGTCGAATAGGCATAGCTGCTGTTCGTCACGGGGATGGCATGGCGGATCGCAGGCGCCCCGCTGTTCGTCACGCTTGCGCCCGCCGCGACCTCGACCGTGCCGCCCGAAGTCGTGACGACCAGCCCGTTGCTGTCGGTGCCGGTGCAGATCGTCGTCGCATTGGCCTGTGTCGGGTCGGGGCTGCACTGGGCGAAGGCGGGGCCCGCCACCATCAGAGCGACCAGAATGGCGCTCGACTCCAACGCGCGTGCCTTTACCTGCCGACCACGCGACAACGCCTTCACCATTTCAGCATTCCCCCCTGTTGAGGGGAGACATCTATGATGAAGGCCATGTCATGTCACGTGAAATCATGACGATCGCGTCATGACGAAATCGAGACATTTCCCAAAGAATATTCATATTGAGGATGACGAAACATTCATTATGGTGGCAAGTGTCGATAGCGGTATTTTAACCATTTGCACCGACGCCATATACTTCGGCACCTGTGGCGCCGATCCAGTCGCCCGATCTCGCGAAGTCGACATGGCATCCGGATCAAGTCGAGCGGGTGCGGCCCCCTCGCCCACATCTTCAGCGTGCCGCCAGCGTCGGATGACCTGCGCGTCCTGTGCCCTCGCCGCGATCGCTCGGTGGCCAAAGACCTGCCGGGTGGGGTGTAGCCTTGGATTTCGGCGATCCGGTTCTGGGGCCGATCGACATTCACTCCGTTCCTCCCCTGCAAGGCGAGGTGGCAGGCCGAAGGCCTGACGGAGGGATGTCCCCGTTGGCGTGGACAGGGTGCATTCTCAACCGGGGACACCCCTCCACCATGCTGCGCATGGTCCCCCTCCCCTTGCAGGGAAGGAATGGGGATGGCGTGCTCGCGGATCGAGAAACGCGGCGAGCATGGGCACGGACCTTGCCCATGATGTGCCTGTTTCTTCAACCGTTCCCGATCGCCCGCGCCGCCAGCCCGCGCACATCGACCCGCGCCTTCAACCGGGCGCACAGCAGGGCGGTGCCGCTGATCTTGCGCTGGACGAACAGGGTTTCGACATGGGGCACGTGCCAGGTGTCGCGGTCGGCGATCAGGCTGCGGGCCTCTTCGCGCACCACCGGTACGAAAGCGCGGTCGCCGAAGTCGAACGGCCCTGCCCGCGCCATGGTGTCGTCGATCGCCGCGATGATCCGGTCCACCGCCGGGCGGTGTGCGGCGACCGCCGCTTCGCTCAGAAAGCCCGTCTCCACCGCGATCTCGCGGATACGGTCGCGGTCGTGCGCCAGCCCCGCCTCGATCAACCGGCGATAGGAGGCGACCGTCTCCGCCGGCACGTCGCGGGTCGCGCCGAAGTCGAGCAGGACGAGCCGCCCCGTATCCGCCTGCCACCGGTAATTGGCGAAGTTCGGGTCGGTCTGCATCATGCCGAAGTCGAACAGCTCGCGCAGCACCAGCTGGATCAGCGCGGTCATCGCGGTGTCGCGGGCGGGCTGATCCGCCTCCGCCAGCGTTTCGATCGGCTGGCCGGGGATATAGTCCATCGCCAGCACCAGGGGCGTGGTCAGCGAAGGCTCCGGGCGGGGCACGACATAGCGCGGATCACCGGCCAGCCGCTCGCCATAGGCGCGCATCTGGTCCGCCTCGCGGAGATAATCGGCCTCCTCGGCCAATTGGCGCTTGGCCTCTTCGAGCAGCGGCTTGAGGTCCAGCGCGGGCGGCAGCAGGTTGGAGACGCGCAGCAGCGTCGCGACATTGTCGACGTCCGAGTCGATGCTGTCCCGCACGCCGGGATATTGTACCTTGATCGCCAGCCCCCGCCCGTCGGGCAGCGTCGCGCGGTGGACCTGCCCGATCGAGGCGGCGGCCATCGGCGCGGCCTCGAAATGGCGGAAGCGGCGTCGCCAGTCGGCGCCCCACTCCGCGCGCAGCACCTTGTCGAGCTGTGCGGGCGGCATCCGATAGGCCTGGTCGCGCAACCGGGCGAGGATGGTCTGGAGTTCGGGCGGCAACAGGTCGCCCGCATCCATCGAGATCATCTGCCCCAGCTTCATCGCCGCGCCGCGCAGGTGCGACAGCCGGTCGGCGACGCGCGCGGCGTTGCCGGGGGTGAGGATCAGGTCGCCGAGGCGGGGCCGCTCGCCGCTGGCCAACCTGCGCGCGCCCTCCGCCAGCATCCCGCCCGCGACGCCGCCCGCCAGCCGTCCGAACGCGCCGGCGCGCGCGATGCGACCGCTGGGGACCGCGCGGTGGGTGGCGTTGTGAGAGGCTGGGGCGGCGGGCTTGTCGTCGTTATCGGTCATGACCGGGATAGCGGCGCGCGTGCGGCTTGGTTCCGTCGGCCCCGCGATGACCGGACGGGGTACGCGTTGCCGGGGGCGATCGACGTTCAAGGGGCTCTTCTTCCCTCGCCCCTGGACAGGGGAGAGGGTTAGCGGAGCTTGCCAGCTTGCTGGCTAGCGCAGCTTGGGTGAGGGGTTGAGCGAGCCGAAGGCTCGCGCGCTCGCCATCGCGAGCGCCCACCCCTCACCCAGCTCCGACTAAGCCTTTGCTTCGCAAAGACCAAGTCTGCGCAACCCTCTCCCCTCGGAGAGGGGCGAGGGAAGAAGAGCCCTTGAACGTCGCTCCGCCCTCCTTCTACTAACGCTCGAACGACATCAGGATCGGGCACGGTCCCGCCGACCCGCTGCCGCATTCCTGCGCCAGCGTCTGGAGGGCGTCGCGCGCCGCCTGCAACTCCGCGATCCGGGCGTCCAGCGCGGCGATGCGTTCCTGCGCCAGCGACCTGGCCCGCGCCCGGTCGTCGGTCGCGTCCAGCGCCAGCAATTCGCCGATCTGCTCCAGCGTAAAGCCCGCATTCTGCGCGGACCGGATGAAGCGCAACCGCCGCACGTCCGCCTCGCCATAGCGGCGGATGCGGCCGCCCGATCCCGGCCCCTCCGGCCGCGCGGGCGTGTCGATCAGGCCGCGCCGCTGATAGTAGCGGATCGTCTCCACCCCGACGCCGCCCTCGCGCGCCAGTCCGGCAATCGTCCAGTCGGCCATCGTCTTGACTCCGTACCATGGTACGCATGCCATATGGGTATCGGACCCCAGCCGGAGAAGATGATGGCGACGCCCCCGCCCCCGCCCCTACGCAAGACCGCGACCCTGTACCGCATGGTGATGCCCACCCACACCTGCCCCTATGGCCTGAAGGCCCGCGACCTGCTGCGCCGACAGGGTTATGCCGTCGAGGATCACCTCTTGCGCACCCGCGAGGAGACCGACGCCTTCAAGGCCGAGCATGGCGTGAAGACGACGCCGCAGGTCTTTATCGGGGGCGAGCGGGTGGGCGGCTATGACGATCTGCGCCGTTTCTTCGGCAAGCGGGTGGGCGATCCCAAGGCGACCAGCTATCGCCCGGTCGTCGCCCTGTTCGTGATGACCGCGCTGATGGCGCTGGCGGCGTCCCAGGCGATCTATGCCACGCCGTTCACCATCCGCGCGGGCGAATGGTTCGTCGCGTTCAGCATGGCGGTCCTCGCGCTGCTGAAGCTCCAGAATGTCGAGAGCTTCGCGACCATGTTCCTGAACTACGACCTGCTGGCGAAGCGCTGGGTCCCCTATTCCTATGTCTATCCCTTTGCCGAGGGGCTGGCGGGGGTGCTGATGATCGCGGGCGTGCTGACCTGGATATCGGTGCCGGTCGCGCTGCTCATCGGGGGCGTGGGCGCGGTGTCGGTGGTCAAGGCGGTCTATATCGACCGGCGCGAACTGAAATGCGCCTGTGTCGGCGGGGCCAGCAATGTGCCGCTGGGGTTTTTGTCGCTGACCGAGAATGTGATGATGATCGCGATGGCGGTGTGGATGGTGGCGTCCAGGTAAATTCCTCCCCTGCAAGGGGAGGTGGCGCGCGTAGCGCGTCGGAGGGGTGTCCTCCTCTCGATGGGGCTACACCCCTCCGTCAGGCTGCGCCTGACACCTCCCCTTGCAGGGGAGGATTTTCAGCATGTTTCCCCGGGGAAACATCGCCCCCTCCCCTCCATCTTGCCCGATTGAATGAAATTTGCCATTAGCCTGCCCCAAAAGCTTCAAGGGGTGCGCGAGTGGCGGAAGATCATGCAATGCTGTCCCAGATCGGCGATCTGGCGAGCGCCGGCGAGCGGATGATCGAGCGGTTGCGGCGCAAGGCGTTCCTGCCCGAAAGCCGCAAGGGCCTGCATCTCCGCTTCGGCATCGCGGAGGCGGCGCAGTTGCTCGGCTGTTCGACCAACCGCATCCGCATGGCGGAGGAGGATGGCCGCCTCCCCCCTGCCCCGATCACCGACAATGGCCGTCGGCTGGGCTATAGCGTCGAACAGATGCTGAAAATGCGCGAGGTGCTGGGGGCCTCCCCTGCCCGCGCGGCGCATGACGTGCCCGCGATCATCGCGGTGCAGAATTTCAAGGGCGGCGTCGGCAAGTCGACCGTGACCACCCATCTGGCGCATTACTTCGCGGTCCAGGGTTATCGCGTCCTCGTGGTGGATTGCGATAGCCAGGCGACGACGACGACGCTGTTCGGCTTCAACCCGCATTTCAACGTCACGCGCGAAGAGACGCTCTACCCCTATCTGTCGATCGATCCGACCCAGACCGACCTGGCCTATGCGGTCAAGCCGACGCCCTGGCCCAATGTCGATCTGATCCCCTCCAACCTCGAATTGTTCGACGTGGAATATGAATTGGCCGCCGCAGGGTCCGATGGCGGCTCGGTGCTGGCCGCGCGGTTCCGCAAGCTGAAGCGCGGGCTGGCCGAGCTGGCGCGCGATTACGACGTGGTGCTGCTCGATCCACCCCCTGCCCTGGGCACGATCAGCCTGGCGGTGATGCAGGCGGCCAATGCCCTGCTCGTCCCGCTCGCCGCGACCACGCCGGACTTCTGTTCGACGGTGCAGTTCCTGTCGATGATGGACCAAGTGCTCCACCAGCTGACCGGCGCGGGGATCGAGGTGGATTACCAGTTCGTCCGGCTGATCTGCTCCAAGTTCGACGGCAACGACCCCAGCCACGCCATGGTCCGCGCGATCATGGAACAGAGCTTCGGCCCCGCGCTGCTGCCCGTGCCGATCCTGGAATCCGCCGAGATCAGCCATGCCGCGATGCGGATGATGACCGTCTATGAGCTGGAAAAGCCGATCGGCACGCCCAAGACGCACAAACGCTGCCGTGCCAATCTGGACGAGGCGATGCGCCAGGTCGAACAACTGGTCCGCCAGGGCTGGGGCCGGATCGAACCGGCGAGCGAAGAGGCGGTGATCCATGCGGCGGCTTGAAATGCCTCTTTCCTACACCGCTATGTTCTTGCAATGTTCTGCCGGGGAGGCATTCCATGGCGCGTAAACAATCCGACTATCTCGCGGCGCTTCTGGCGGAGGAAGAGGGCGACGCCCCCTCTACGACCCCGGTTCGCGAGGCGCAGGCGGACCGTGCCCGCACCACCACCTTGCTCGGCCGCGAGTCCGCCTTGGCGCGGGTCGCCAGCGGCGAGGTGCGGCAGGTCACGCAATTGCTGCTCGATCCGGCGCGGGTCCGGGTCTGGCCGGGCAATGCCCGCAACTATGACCTGCTGACCGAGGCGCATTGCCGCGAGTTGATCGACTCGATCATCGCCGAAGGGGGGCAGAAGGTGCCCGCCGTGGTCCGCCGGATCGAGGGCGACCCGGACCATGATTATGAGGTGATCGCGGGCACGCGGCGCCACTGGTCGATCTCGTGGCTGCGCGCGAACAGCTATCCCGACATGCTCTTCGTCGCGCAGGTCGCAAATCTGGACGACGAGGCGGCGTTCCGTCTGGCCGATCTGGAAAACCGGGCGCGCGCCGATGTGTCCGACCTGGAGCGGGCGCGCAATTACCTGTCGGCGCTGGGCACCCATTATGGCAACCACCAGACGCGGATGGCCGAGCGGCTGAAGCTGTCCAAGGGCTGGCTGTCCAAGATGCTCAAGGTCGCTGCGCTCCCCGATGTCGTGATTTCCGCCTTTGCCTCGCCCTATGAGGTTCAGTTGAAGCCCGGCTATGCGCTGGCCCAGGCGATGCAGGACCCGGGCGAGGCGAGTGCGATCACCGGCGTCGCGGCGGTCATCGCGCGCGAGCAGGCCGCGCTGAAGGAAGAGGGCAAGCCCGCCATCCCGGCCGCCGATGTGCTGCGCCGGTTGCTGAACGCCTCGAAGATGATGCGTGGCGAGGATGGGGGGGCGGAGCCCTATCGCTATCACAACCGCTATGGCCGCCCTGTGCTGTCGATCCAGTCGATCAACCGGCAGGGCGTCACGCTGCGCCTTCACGCGGATGCGGCGGACACCGAGGGCTATGTCGAGGCGCTGCGCCGGATGCTGTCGCATCTGGAGGAGACGGGGCAGGGGATGAAGCGCTGAATGTTTCCCTGGGGAAACTGGGGCTGACGGGCGTCATCAGTGAAGGCCGGGGCGCGGTGGTTTCCCCGGGGAAACTTCGGTCTGGGAGCGGCAGGGCAGGGCAAGGGCGATCGAGCTTTAAGCAGACCGGCCTTATTCCTCCCCTGCAAGGGGAGGGGGACCAGCGAAGCTGGTGGAGGGGTGTCCCGCTATCGAGAGGGCGACACCCCTCCGTCAGGCCTGGCGGCCTGCCACCTCCCCTGCCAGGGGAGGAATGGGGAATGTCGATCCGCCTTGGGGCGATCTAAACCAAGCGCACCGACGCACCATCCCGGCGAAGGCCGGGGTCCAGTTTTGCACGCGACTGCGGGTGATCGGCGAGAGGGGAGGGGGGTAACGCTTCCCCAACCGACGAAACCAGATGAAGGAGTGAATATCCTGCCCATGGCCGAAGATTCCCCACCCATTGATGAGTTTTCTGAGTCACTGCGATTTTCCGCTTTTGTTCTTGGCCGAACCGATTCAGACAAAAGCCATGCCGATCGCGCGCGAACATCGCTGGCTCTATCCGATCGACTGGCGGGAATTGTCCGCGCTAATCCGGTTCGGCCGGGCCAAGGGGCGGTGCGAGCATTGCGGGCGACCGCATGGGCAGGACGTCGTGCATCTGGGCGACGGGATATGGTGGGACGATCAGGCCGCACGCTGGCGGGACGAGCGGGGCAGGCGGGTGAGGGCGCTTCGCAGCCCCGCCGACATGATCCGCGCGCAGCCGGGGCTGGCGGGGATCGCGCCGCCTTTGCCGTTCCGCAGGACGCGGGTGGTCCTGGCCAGCGCGCATCTCAACCACGATCCCGGCGACAACCGGCCGCGCAACCTGGCCGCGCTGTGCCAGGGATGCCATATGCGCCACGACGCGCGGGAGCATCGCCGTCGTCGCCTGCGCAATCATTTCCGCGCCAGCGCGCTGGGCGATCTCTTCGCCTGACCGACCGCGACCGCCATCGGCGCGGCGCGCTTAAAATTTCTCCCGCCAGCACAAGGGGATGACAGGATATGCTCGGCATCATGACAACCGCGCCGGTCGATGCGCGAATTCATACTCGAAAGCACGAATCGCTTGTCGCTTTGACCCTGTTTCTCGGGGGCTGTCCGGCATGCCCTCCCCAAAGTTCGTGCTTTCGAGTATGAATTCCCCGATGACCCGAACGCCCTCCGTCACCCCCAAGAAGGACGCGGTTTCCCCCCGCGCCGCCACCCGTACGCAGGGCGACCTGTTCCACCTGGACAGCCCGCTGACCAGCGAGATCCGCGGCGAGCGATCGCTGATGGCGTTTCCCTTCTTCGCGCTCAGCAAGACCGCATGGATGAAGGCGCTGACCTATCACCACGCCAATGTCTCGATCGAGGTCCGCCCCTCGGCCAAAGGGGTAGCGACCATCTATGACAAGGAGATCGTCCTCTACATCGCCAGCCTGATGGCCGGGAAGATCGAGCGGGGCGAGGAGGTGGAACAGGACTTCGTCTTCACCGCACACGACCTGTTCTCGGTGACCGGGGCCAACCATTCGGCCCGCTCCTACCAGCGGCTGTCCGAGGCGCTGGAGCGGCTGCAAGGTACCCAGATCAAGACGAATATCGAGGCCGGTGGGGAAGGGGAGGAGGGCTTCTTCTCCTGGCTGTCCGAGGCGCGGCTGCACTATACCAAGACGCGCACCGGCGAGCGGCGCCTGAAGGCGGTGAAGGTGCGGTTGTGCGACTGGCTCCACCGCGCCATCCTGCGCGACCAGCAGGTGCTGGCCTATGCCTCCGCCTATTTCCAGCTCGGCCCCGTCGAGCGGCGCATCTACGAAGTCGCCCGCGCAGGCGCCGAGAACGGGCGGCTGGAGATCGACCTGGCGGCCTTCCGGCTCCAGATCGGCTATCAGAACCCGCTCGCCAATTTCCGCGCCGCGATGAAGGCGATCGCGCAGGCCGATGCCATCCCCGACTATTCGGTCGCCCTGGTCGAGGATACCGAGAGCGAGGAACCGGCCGAGGGCAGGGGGCGGGGACGGCGTGCCCCCTCCGCCCGGGTGATCGTCACCGAGCGTCCAAAGGCGCTTCCCGAGGCGGTGGGCGAGGGCGCGAATCGCCCCAAGGGGTGATTCGGGGATGATTCGCCGAGTCGGTGCGAATTCATACTCGATAGCACGAACAGTGCGGCTGAATTCATATCCGATAGCACGAAGTCTTCGTCGAATTCATACTCGATAGCACGAATGCTGCCGCCGATTTCGATGATCCAATCCGTGTTTTTTCGATTTCCTACTCGAAAGCACGAATGGCCAGCGCTTCCTTTGTTGGAGAATTACTGCGAGATTGATCCATATCGCAGGTCGAGATCTGCGATGGCAGGATTTGGAAGCAAATGGGAACGGTCGTGACCACATAAAGGAAAGCCCGGCACGAAGGCCGGGCATCCCAGGTTTGAGGGAGCGACGTCGCCAAACGTCGATCCGAGGTGTCACTAGCCTCCTCCTGATACGCCTGTCGCTCCTGCGGTTCAAGGATGCGCGCTTCGCGCCACGCCCCTTTTTTGACTTTTTTTGGTCCCGGCCCCGAAAAAAGGGGAAGGAAGATGACGGCGTTCACCTTTGGTGAGGCGACGATGAGGGCGCTTGCCCAGGCGGCGGACGGTCGCGGGCGGGGGAGATCGTCCCGCAAGCCGCACCGCACCGGCGCGCCCGTGCGCCGCGACAGCATCGAGGCGGGAACGTTCGAGGACATGTTCTTCGCCACGCCCGCCAAGGGCGAATGCGACCGCCTGATCCGCATGGCGCGCACCGCGCTCGATGCCGGGCGGCGGGTCAGGCGCGAGGCGCGGGGGCAGGGGCGGATGCTGACCGGCCCCGAACGGCTGCTCGCCAGCCTGACCGCGGGCGCGGTGCGCGTCTATGAGGAATTGTGCACGCTCGCCCGGCTGAACGGGGGCAAGGTCTATCCCAGCTACGACCGGCTGGCGTCCGCCACCGCGCTCGGCCGCGCCACGGTCGCCCGTGCGCTCCACATCCTGGAGGAAGCCGGTTTCCTGGTCCGCCAGCGCCGTTTCCGCCGGGTGGAAGGGGAGGGGCCCGGCCCGCGCTGGGAACAGACGTCCAACGCCTATCGCCCGACCGTGCCCAAGCGGCTGCTGCCCCTGCTCCCCCGCTGGCTCCGCCCCGCGCCCGTGCCTGAGGACGCGCTCCAGCATATCGCCGACCAGGCTGAGGAGCAGGAGCGGATGAAGGCGCAGCTCTCCTGCCGCGAACTGGCGCAACTGACGACCGGCGGTGCCCTGGGCCGCGTCCTCGCCCGTCTCGGCGCGACGCTCGACGCCGTGGTGCCTTCACGTGAGTCTCATCGTGATCCTGAACCTCTACCAGATTCATTCATTAGGAGGCATAATGCCTCGACCTCGAGGGTCGAGACCCTCCGATGAACCCGATCGGAAAACATGAACACTACCACAAACCATCCAGCCCAGCCGCACATACGGGCGACGCCGGCTACGCCGTCGCAATGCTCCCTGAAAGGAAGCAAGCGGATCCGTCAGCCCGTTTTTCCAGGGGTTCGCTTGTTGAAATGGTACGGCTCACCGTTCCACGTGATTGCGAGATGCTAATTTCACATGGACATGTAGGAAATCACCATAGGCGGGATTATCTGGGCGGAATCGATGAGGGCTCCACAAGGAGCCGGAAGTCTGTTTCAAGTCGCTGGCGGTATGGAACTTGGCAGGTGTAGATCGAACTTTTTCAGATGATCTGGGTTAGCGAGCAGCACCATCGGTTCAGGGTGGCCGGTCGCGTCGGGCGACAGTCAGAATGTCGATATTAGCGTGTTGATTGCGATGAAGTGGTCATGGCGTCACCGAGCGACGGAGAGTGCCACGGCACGGCCGCTAGGCTGTGGCTAGTGCACTCGTGGCCCAAGCACTGACGCATGCTGACCCCTGCTTGCGCCGGAACAGGCTCTTCCTGGCTGCGATCGTATCGACGCATAGCTGGCGCTGGGTGGTCCGCTCAATGGTGAGCACAAGGGTAAGGCCGCCCGTCAGCTCATCCGGTCCGTCGGTGCTAGACTCGTGTTCCTGCCGCCCTACAGCCCAACCTCAATCCCATCGAACAGGTCGTCGCCAAGCTTACGACGCAGATGCGAAAAGCGGCCCCGCCTACCTGCACCGCGACGGACACGCTTCAGCTTTAGATAGAGCAAGCTTTAGGCGGCTCCACGACGCGGTCGTGCCTGCGGATGGATTGGGAAATCAGGATTGAGCCGATAACGTACTCGCTGATATCCGATCCAGAGATGGTGCAGCAACGGTGCAGGGATTAGTATCCACGGCAACAATTTACGCCAATATGCCGGAGTACGCCAATATTCGCGGGTCAAGGTAACGGCGGCTTGCCGCAAGCTCGTACCGGAATGGTAAAAGACCTTCGCGATTTGGTAATGGACCAAGATATGAGTGGCCGCGATGTTATTGAGGACGGCCGATGTCGTCTCGCTGTTCCGTCCGAACAAATGGACGGTAATATCGCGATAGCCGTTTACGTCGATCATCATGCGGTCAACGTGGTCGCGAGTAACGAATGAGTCGTTCCGACCGCGCCATCCGACGCATTTGTGGTGGAGATACCCCCAATGGGGATGCCGCTCGATCATCCGGCCCATAATCAGGATGTGGACATAGGCATTGAGGAACGACAAGGGTTCTCCCGTTGCACAGACCGCATCCCACAGATCGCGCCGTACGATATGTCCGGATAGATATCCCCAGTGACCGACAAATTCCCGGTAAATGGTTTCGGTCCCCTCCACGATCACGTCGTCGGAAAAACTGACCGGAGGCCGTACATCACTGCGGTCCGACAGATCGAAGCTGCGACGTACATAATTAACAGAAAGACCCGCTACGTCCCATCGCGTAAGCGCTTGCAAGACGTGTGACAAACCACCGTCTTCCAACACATCGTCACTGCCCATCAGCCAACAGAAACGTCCATGAGCTGCCTCAACAACCGCCAGAAAATTCCGATCAGGCCCAATATTGTCGGATTGGCGAACGTAATGCAGGTCGAGCACGTTACGGAACGGGTCTATATATCGTTCGGTATCGTCCGTAGATGCGTTGTCGCTGATCACCACTTCAATGCCACAAGCAACCAAATCATGCGGCAAAGCGTCACGCTGCCGCACAATGCTTTGCAGCAAATCAGGAAGGAAGGGTCCCCGATTATACGTCGGTATACAGATGGACAACAGCGGCAGGCGGCTGGTCGGGGTCGTTGAAAATGTCATGACGGCTTTGGACTTTCGGTCAGCGATCTACATGCCGATGAACGGATCCTTCGATTCCGTCTCGACACGACCCCTTCTTAAGAACGGGAAAACATATTAACGCAGCGAACGCATGTCGGCCGCCTCTCTCTTCGACACCCGGCATCCAAACGTCGATCGCATGTCATCCACTCGGATCGAGAATGATGGAGTGATCCCTGGTGGCCTTGCCGGTGGAAAAACGACGGGCAAGGCGACGGCCGAGTTCGATACCCGGGCGCTCCACCCACCGGTAACCGACGAAAGACATGGCCAATGCCAATAGGATCGAACAGGCGACCCATATGCCACCCGAGGTGAAGCGTTTGCAGAAGGCAAGAGCAAGGGGATGGAGCATATATGTCGAGAAGCTGATGGCGCCGAGCGTCGACAATGTCCGATTGCGAAAGACCGGAAGCGAACGGACACTCGGAATCTGCGCCGCGAAAAAGACAAGTGGCGCCAGCATCCACGGAACGATCGACGCTGCCAGCGTGGTGCGCTCGTGATGAAAATACCCATAGCTGACGACATTGCCGATCGCCATGATGACAACCATGATGATCGCGCTCGTCCAGAAGCGACGCGGTCGGAGGGTCCCCTCGAACATCAGGAACGCCTGGTATCCGATCGCCGCACAATAGATCAGGCCGAAATAGCCGATGGGTATGCGATGCCCAGACAAAATGGCCGCGACCATTCCGACGATTATTACGAGTGGGGGAACAATCTCCATGACGAATCCGGTTCGTTTGCCGAACACGACAAGGGTCACGGCGAACATGGCGTACCAGAGAAACTCCAGCGACAATGTCCAAGTCACGCCCAGGATCGAAATCGCACCGGTGAAATTATGGTAAAAGAAAATATTCGCCATGAACGTCGGTAAATCGATCTGATAAAGGCGATCGTCGTGGATAATCCCCAGGCTTGCCGAGACGAACCATAGCAAGAACGCCACGATCACCAGCGGATATATGCGAAATATACGACGTATCGCAAAATCGCGCAGATCAATCCCTCGCCGTACGGAAAACGGGATTACAAAGCCGCTGATAAAGAAAAAGAGCGCAACACCAAAAATCCCGGGGCCCAACAATAAGGTTAGATCGTTAAGGAACTTAATGCCAGACAGTTCGAACGTATGTTGAAAGACAACGGCTATAGCGCCAAAAAATCTTAGGACATCCGCGAATTGAAGCCGATTGGCGTCAATTTTAAGTCCAAGGTCTTTCGCGGGGCCGGTTGCCATGGCTTTGCCGCGCTCATCTTCGAGCGTCGTGGTGTTCACGGGCGATGTGCTCCGTTGCGAAAAAGGGCGAAGGTTACGGTGTCGAAATCCATCGCCGGGCTGGTCGTCAATGGCGCGACCTTCAAGCGCTCCAGGGCGTCATGAGCCGCCTGATCGTCGTCGGCTTCGATACCATACAGCGCCATCCATCGTCCCAGCTCGGCCACCGGATCGATCGAATGCAACCGAACAGCACTCTGGAATCCGGAAACGCTCAGTACCTCGTCGAGATGGACGTCATCATACCATCGATGCCATTCGGCTTCGCGCGCGACGACAGGTTGCGCGGTGACGATCAAAGTATAGCGAGGCATGTGTCGGCAACGTCCGATCAGAATGCATTGCGATGCGTGAGGACGCGCACCGTTGCGATGATGATACCGACATCACGCCAGATCGACCAGCCCGCGACATATTCAAGATCGGCCTGCAAGCGGTTCGTGAGGTCCGATTCCTTTTCCGTAGCGCCACGAAAGCCACGAATTTGGGCCAGCCCGGTCATGCCGGGCTTGACGGCATGGCGATGCCAGTAGCGACCGTCAATGTCCCAAAAAAGCCGGTCTTCCGCTTTGCACTCCAGCGGGTGCGGGCGCGGGCCGACGATGCTCATGTCGCCGGTCAACACATTCAGGATCTGCGGCAATTCGTCGATGCTGGTCCGGCGGATGAACGCGCCGACACGGGTGACACGGCTGTCGCCGCGGCTGGTCGACTGGCTGCCCATCAGATCGTTCTGGGCAACGCGCATGCTGCGAAACTTGTAAATGTGGAATACTCGGTTGCCCAAGCCAACGCGCGGCTGCCGGAAGAACACGGGGCCCTTGCTGTCCAGCTTTACGGCGATGGCGACGACGACCATGAACGGCAGGAGGATCGGCAGGGCTATCGAAACAAGAAAGAGGTCAAGCGCGCGCTTCATGAGTTGATCGACCAGGACCAGCGGCGCGGCGGCCACGGCCAGCGTTGTTCCGCCATTGTAGCTCCCGAGGCCGATCGCTCCGATCTCGTCGAGTTCCCTGGTCAAGATCTCGCCATTGACGTTGCTGCTCTTGAGGGCGCTGACCCAATGCGCGCGACGCTCCAAGGGACAGACGACGATCACGCGATCCGCGGCATGAAGACATCGGCCCAAGCGATCCAGCATCGCAGGATTGTCGAGGCGCAGCGCGATACCGTCGCGTGCCGCGTCCAAAACGATACTGCCGTCATGAACCTGCGCATGCACACCGTCTTGGATCACCACCTCGTTGATGGTGACGTCGCCGAGCAGATGATGGGCGTAAACCGCCAGCCACGTGCGGAAGGCGATAATGAACCCGACGCTTAGGGTAGCACCGACGCCGACCACGCCGCGCGAGACCCCGCCAACCGCCTGCAGGAAGAATGCAACGAGGCCGACCAAAGCGATCGCCAGCAACAAGGCGCCACAGGCCTTGATGGCACTAACCCGCGCCCGGGCCACGACCGACATGTTAAAGGCGTGCTGGGTCATCGCCATGATGACATATGCTGGCAGGATCACCGCCAGCGTATCAAGCGCCTGTGTATCGAAGGGGTTGGCATAGCGGATCGTCGCACCCAGCGCGAACGCCAGGACGATCACCATCAGATCACCGAAAAATGCCGAAATTCGGATAGCATTGCGATGTTTGCGACGGCGTGCCAACGCATGCACGACCTCGGGCAAAGCCGACCCGTCCATACTGAGGATTTGGGACGATTTATCCGGCTTGCCTTGTTCGCGATCCGATGTGGTCATCGCGCTCGCAGGCCGTTTAGCGGTCGTCAGCATGCACATTAACTCCATTGCTGCGCGCGCGAATTAGCCGATTTCAGTGTGAACAACAATCCGTTGGCATCACCAATCGACGAGATGACAAGGTAGGCATGGCATATGGAGGCGAGTTCCGCTACGCGCCACAGCCTAACATTGACGCGTACTGGGATTCCGACACGACATGGCACGAGCAAATTACGGGCGTCGCCGCATTTTGGTCACCGGGGGAGCCGGATTTTTGGGATCGCACCTGATCGATCGCCTGATCGATCGCGGTGATGAGGTAGTATGCGTGGACAATCTGTTCACGGGCGACAAGAGCAATCTTGATCATCTTCATGATAGCAAGCGCTTCGAATTCCTTCGTCACGATGTCTCGTTCCCCCTGTATGTCGAAGTGGACGAGATATATAATCTGGCATGCCCAGCATCACCCATTCATTATCAGCATGATCCTGTTCAGACGACAAAGACTAGCGTTATGGGCGCTATCAACATGCTGGGCCTGGCCAAACGTCTAAAGTGCCCCATCTTCCAAGCTTCGACCAGTGAGGTATATGGCGACCCTGCAGTCCATCCGCAGCGTGAGGACTATTGGGGAAATGTTAATCCAATTGGGTATCGTTCTTGCTATGACGAAGGAAAGCGGTGCGCTGAGACTCTTTTCTTTGACTATCGGCGACAGCATAATCTTTCGATTAAAGTAGCTCGGATTTTCAACACTTATGGCCCCCGGATGCATCCGGCAGATGGTCGGGTCGTGTCGAATTTCATCATTCAAGCGTTGAAGGGTGAAGCCATAACCTTATACGGTGATGGCTCACAAACGCGCAGCTTCTGTTTCGCCGATGATCTGATCGATGGATTTCTTCGGCTTATGGATAGCCCCGATGACGTCACCGGCCCTGTAAATCTTGGTAATCCTAACGAGTTTACCATCCGTGAATTGGCCGAGCTGGTAATTGAGTTGACCGGATCTGCCTCGTCGATCGAGTATAAGCCGCTTCCTCAGGACGATCCTATGCAACGCCAGCCCGACATCACCATTGCGCGTACGCGCTTGGGCTGGGAACCCAAGATACAACTTCGTGAAGGCCTCGGCCGAACGATCACTTACTTTGACAATATGCTGACAAGGGGGGCCTGATCGGTAAATCCGAGCATGGCCTCAGTAACCGGCGGGTGTTGTCGTGAATAGGCGGATGGAACGACGGGTGAGTTGAGCTTCGGCCTATCTCTGATCCCGTCATTATGTACGAACCGGCTCTCTTTCGATCAGGGCAGACAGGCCTGCCCTGATCGAAAAACGCGCTCCGTCAGGGTTTGGTTACCGAGAGAGTCGTGCGTGCGAATCTTAGTGCATCGTTGGCGGGCTCGGCGGATCGTCTGAAACCCAGCATGGGGCTAGCTCGACCATATCGGCACATGGGTTCAACGCCCATGATCGCCAGAATGCGAATCTCGCGTCCATCGAAGAAATAGTCTGACGGGGGATCCACCGGCCAGCATTCGTTGGGCGCCGTCGCTGGCATTAATCGCACAGCTTCGCCTTCACCTTGCGCTTGGACGTCCTGCTGCGCAGTTACAGCCCGAGTTCGCGAGCCATGCGATGGCTGCGCTTGGGATTGATCTGCCGGCCTCCACCCCGCAGCAGTACATGGACGCGGCGGTGCCCGTACGAATACGGAGCGCAGCCAATCCTCGATTCGTATCTTGAGGCCTGTCCGATCGAGGCGGCTGGGCGGCCAGCGCTGGGGCGATCGATTAATCGGAAACGCGCCGCAGGCTCGCCGTTCGCTGACCTAGTAACTCGCTTGCCAATAGCCGACAATCTCCCAGTCTCGATCAAATCCCATATGTTTGAGGGGATGACGTCCTTCTGCATTTCGGCCGGGCAGAGGTTCGCCACGACCTGCTTGCAGCGGGAGTTCTTGTCCTCCCGCGCCATCAACCGTCTCATCTCCGAATCCGTCAGCTCTTCGTATCTGCCACGCCATCGATGATAGAGCGTGCCCCGGTTAAGGCCACTGCTGCTCGCTGAATCTCGACTGCCGCTCAGCGGGCTAGGTCGGCCATCGCCGCCAATACCCGCTCCGGTGGGATCGGTCGGATGCAGCCCATCACCTCGCATCCCGGGCCATTGCATGGCGCACATTCCACACGCTGTATGAGGAGTCGATTGTCTGACGTATAGGGTTGCCACTGTTCGGCGATATTGGTCCCGGTGAAAATGCTGACCACCGGCACATTCACCGACGCAGCGACGTGGCCCGTTGCCGTGTCGGGACATACGACCATCTCGGCATGCGCGATGATCGACACGAACGTTTCCCAATCGACTTTTCCGGCCATATTTACGATGGCTGGCGATACCGCAGCGATCTCGGTGGCCATCAGTCCTTCCGCTGCCCCCGCGCCGGTGATGACCAGCCGTCGGCCATCTGCTTTGGCGATCAATTGCTCGGCGAGTCGACGCCAATGCGCGATGCCCCATTCCTTATAGGAGGCACCCGCCCCGGGATGCAGGACGATATAACGGCCTAGGGCCGCGATATCGGTGGGCAGTGGATGCAATGTCGTCGGATCACGCCTTGGCCGTAGCGCGCCGACAGGGAAGGGGGCGTCGGCATGTAGCGCGTTCAGAAGGTTGCGATACTGCTCCGCGACCGGCAGCTTGGCGTTGGGCCACGGGACTGGATGCGTCAGGAGCGGTCCAAAGCCCCCGCTCGTATATCCGACCCTGACCGGTATTCCCGCCCGATAGAACAACGGATGCGCTGGCGGGAAGAACGGATAGAAATCGATGCCGGCCTGATATCGTGCTGCCCGGATCTCGGCCAGCGCCTGATCGCGCGTCGCGCGGAAATGCTGTCGTTTTTCCTTGCCTGTCCACGGCTTCCGGCTGACCCACCAATGATCGACGACATGCAGCCGGTCGACCAGCCCAGCCTTCTCAATCGCAGGACGCCCCGCATTTGCGACGATCATCCCGATTTCGATACCGGGATGCCGTTCACGCAGCGCCGCGATCGCACCGTGCGTGGTCACTACGTCACCCAAATGCCCCCAATTGGCGAGCAATATCCGTTCCAGCCGTGGAGGTACCGACGGCCGGATTTTGGGGATTAAGGACAGGGCGCGATCCAGCCACGTCATCGCTTGGGCGCTGCGGGGGCTGCGTAGCAGATAGCGGCCTTGCATGCTGGGACGTTTCGGCGCGAATGGACCCTGTGGCGCATCTTCCAAGACCCAGGGTGACGGCGGGAGATCAGGTGATATCATGAGCGCCCAGATACTCGGAAAAGGCCAAAAACAGGTGATAGAAGGTGCTGGCCGGCATGGTAGTCACCAGGGGCGTGCCCGTCGCGTTCGTCCAGTCGATCCATCCGCCATTTGGCGCAGAATCCAGAAAGCGTTCGAACAAGGCCGTGACGATCGCATCGGTTCTTGCGCCAGGAACGGTGCCGTACACCTCGGCCATCGCGACGTCTGCCTTGATGGCTTCGGTTTGCGGCCAAGACCGGGTATCGGATTTCAGCACGCTGCCATCGGGTCGAAGTTGATCGCACAACAAGCTTCCGCCGTCACGGCGGCCGAAATTTTCCACGAAGTTAAAGAGGGCGAATGCCTCGGGGCATAATGTTTCGCCTTTGCGATCCGCAAACCGTTTTAGCAACCACACCCATTCGCAGTGATGTCCAGGCTCCACGATGGTGCCACGTTCGTCCGCGACCGGTCGCCAATCGGCATCGTAGAATTCACGCAACACCTGATGCTGGCGATCGAACATGCGATCGCGGAACAGTGTGAACAACTCGTCTGCCCGCTCCAGAAACCAGGTATCGGCGGTCGCATCGAAGGCCGCCAGCATGGCCTCGAACAGGTGCATATGCGGATTCTGATGCAGTTCGAGCGTACCGCGATCGTCGACCATCAGCCCGGCCCCACCGGGATGTCCCAGGAGCTTCCAGCTTGCCTCGGCCAGTGCCCGGATCAGCGCGCGGGCTTCGGTATCCCCGCTCGCGCGGACATACCAGCTGAGCGCAAAAAGTACGAAAGCGTGATCATAGGTGTCTCGCCGCGGATCGACCACTCGTCCGTCACGATGAAGCGAATGGACCAGGCCTGCGTCCGTTCCGTCGGGCAAAGCATGATCGCGCAGGAAGCGATAGCCGTGAGACGCGAGTTGTGATGCGCCAGGATACAGGCCCATCACGTCTGCATGAGCGAATACATAGAGCTGGCGCGCCTGTACACGGACCCGTTTTGCAGCTGCCATATCGGGTTCCGCATTCAGGGTCAGTCGTTCGACGAACCCACCATGTTCCCGATCGACGCCGCGTTCCGCCCACATGGGAAGCGCGGCCTCCGTCAGCCACTGGCGTACTCGGCTTACTTCTGGTTTCACGACGGCCCCTTTTCCGCGTTCATCGTCCGGTTCGCCACGATCGGCGCGATAAACTCTGCCAGATTACCGCCTTCGAATAGATATCCGGTCACTCCTGCCGCCCGTGCCGCCGCAATGTCGCTGTCCTTGTCGCCAACGAGAAACGACCGTTGCAGATCGACGGGCCAGTGCTTTGCGAGGTCCAGAAGCATACCGGGGGCGGGCTTACGCCAACTACAGTCGCAATCGTAGCGGGCAACGGGTGCATCGGGCAGATGAGGGCAATAGCGAATGTCATCGACCGATGCCCCCTCGCGCATCAGACAGGCTTGTAAATGATCGTGCAGATGCGCGATCGCTGCCTCGTCATAGTAACCGCGTGCGACACCCGCCTGATTGGTGACGATGAAGACAAGAAAACCGGCATCGCGACACAAGCGAAGCGCCTGTGCGGCGCCCGGGATCAGTTCAAACTGGTCCGGGTCATGAACATAGCCATGATCGACATTGATGACGCCATCGCGGTCGAAGAAAGCTGCAGGGCGGAGGGGAGGGGCCATGCCGATCAACGCGTCGGCTGTAGCACGATCCGTGCGATTTCCATGCTGACGGGCCGGCGCCCGGCGTCGATGTTACCACCGATGGACAGCGTCGCGATGTCGCATCCTCCCGGAACGGGGGTGGACCGGAAGCGCGTCACGCCAGCGCTACTGTCCAGCACGGTGAACGGCGATTTTCCGGTTCTGCAATCGAGAACCGGCGATAACAATTTGCCCAGGCTATCGCTGTCGGCTTTGCCTTCGACCGCCAGCACATAACTGCGATCCGCTTCGACAGGTACCAATTGGGACATGAATACCGGAATGCCGCGCCCATCCCAATTGATGATCACGCCTTGACCGCCCACATCCGCCGAATAGCCGAGATTCTGATACATTTGCCATTCGAACGGGATATGGGTGTCATCGGCCGCCAATTTGGCGGCTCCGTGGAAGTTTTCGTCGCGCAGGATATTCTCCCCACGCTGAGGGCCTGCCTTGAGTATCCATAGGGCATTGGCATCCCGCCCACGTCCATTCGCGATCAGGGCCTCTAAAGCAGGTGCGATTTCCGCGCGTGAAACGCTACTAGGCGTCTGCAACAGCATGCGCAGGGTTCGGAAGCGCGCGTCGATGACCTGCGGTAGGGACTGCGGACCGATCCGCAAAAGATAGTCATACCGCCACATCGGGTCACCCACCAGCTTGTCAACGACAAGCCGGTGGACTTGCGGAATGGCTTCCATCGCCATCAACATGGTCATGGCTTGCTCGGTCAGCTTTTGGCGGCGCAGCAGAGCATCTGCTCTGTCCACCACTTCGACATATCGTTGGTCGATCGCTGCACGTAACATGAGATTCTGCTGCGCTGGCGTATAACGCCAGCCAAGCGCGGCCAGCAACTTGGCCGTGCGCAAGGTGCTGGAATTATTGCCCGATGCGCGTACGGCGTCGACGTAAAGATAATTGACCAGCTGCTGATCCAGCGGATTGCGCCACAGAGCAGCGCGAATGCGTTGCCGCTGTTCGTTATCCAAAGGCTGCGGAAGCGGCGGCATGGCCATATCCGGGGGAAGATATTCCCGAGGAGGGGGGACTTGCTGTGCCGGATTACTGGCGGCCAGCAGTGTCTCCTGGGCATGAAAAGTACTCGCCCATCCGGCCGCGGCGAGAGAAGCTATGGCGGCGAGGCTTGCGAAGGTGCGCAGGGTGTGTGGGTGTTTCACGATTTCGTGTTTTCGGCGTATTCGTATTGGTAGGCGTATCGGTATTCGTAGCTGTATCCGG
>Ga0308171_1000286_pt1 | contig 131924 bp, 117 predicted proteins | sample PhyGR1_FD_202135 | JGI IMG/M metagenome (GOLD analysis project Ga0308171, IMG submission 202135) | Phyllosphere microbial communities from UC Gill Tract Community Farm, Albany, California, United States - DLSLSG.R1 | ecosystem: Host-associated > Plants > Phyllosphere > Unclassified | place... | reverse complement strand
TCTTTAAATTAATTGCTTATCTAAAAGCTCTTCTGCGCTTACTGACATACTCTCGTTTTCAGTGGGGCAAAGATAACACAACCATTCCTTATAATCCTAATTTATTTAACATAATGTTGATGATCTATTCATATTTGAACTTAAGATTCTGATTGAGTGGAGGATTAATTTTGAGGGTTTGGAGTTTTGGGGGAGCTTTGGGTGTTGAAGGTGTTAGAAGGGAAACCTCATAGGTTTTGAAAACCTAGGAGATCTGGGTATGAGGAGATGGTTTTGTTATGATATACAGGAGTGTGGCTTCGCGTACACCACCTCGTCTAAAATTCTTTGAATTTTTGACATTCCTCCAGAGGAGGAGAATTTTTTCGGATGGGAACTTTAAGGAGAAGATGGTTTTTACTTCGGAGATTTGGTATACGACTTAGGAGTCTTTTGGGGACAAAAAAAAGCAGAGATTAATTACTCTGCTTGTCTTTATCGTATATCATGCTTAAAAATTCTGCGTAGGACTTTTCGAGACCTATAATATCGCCACTTTTGAGGTTTAATCCCCCTACTCCGCTATCATCGGGTTTTATTTTGGTGGATGAAATCTGAAAATATTGGTTTTGTTCTCCTGATTTTGGTTGCAGCTTGATCGTGGATCCCAATAATTTTTTGGTTGAAATGGTATAAATTTCTCCGGGGATTGTTTTTAACTTTAAATAAGTTCGTGGAGTTAAGGTATAATCTTTTTTATTGATGCTTATGGTCTGAGCTTTATCAGATGACGCAAATAAATAGAGATTTCCTGTCTGGTCTTCCAATTTCTCTTTTGGTAAAAAATAGAGATCGAGTCTGTAATTTGCGGGATTGAAATTAGCAGGCGAGCCGTCTACGTTTTCAAAAGGTTTAAATGAGAAAGTATTGGCTCCGATTTCCTTTGCTTTTTTATATATTAATGAAAAAACTTCTGCATCATTTTTAGAAAAACCCTGAACTTCGACTTCTCCCAAATATTCGGCATCTTTTGTTGCTTCTATTTTATACAAGAACTTATCTGCGTTGTCATGTGTTTTGGCAACTTTTGTCATGTACACATTTTGTGCATGGAAAAGTTGGGTAAAAACAGCAAAAAAGATGATTATTAAATTTTTCATTCTCTAATTTATTGTTTTGAAAGGATCTCTATACATTCTTCGAGGCTATTTTCCCAATGTTTCGGCTCGATTTTATAAATTTTTTCGATTTTATCGAGAGACATCGTGCTTCTTTTAGGTCTTTTTGCAGGCGTTGGATACTGTTCGGTTGTTAAGGCGTTTAATTTGACTGAAGATTTTGATAATTCTGCGATTTTTTCTGCGAATTTAAACCATGTCGTTTCGGGATAATTTGAAAAATGGAAAACACCAAAAGTTTTATTTCGAGATTCAATAATATTCAAGATTGCTTCTGCGAGATCATTGGCGTTGGTTGGCTGCCCGAACTGATCTCCAACAATTCCCAATTCGTCTTTTTGAGAGAACAGATTCAGCATGGTCTTCACAAAATTTTTGTTAAATTCTGAATACAGCCAAGAAGTTCTAATAATTATTGTTTTAGAATTAATTTCTAATGCAAGTTCCTCTCCTTTTAACTTCGATTCTCCATACACTCCGATCGGACTGGTAAAATCGTCTTCGGAATAATCTAAATTAGTTTCACCATCGAAAACGTAGTCTGTAGACACATGTATAAAAGTGGTTTTGTATTCTGCACAGGCTGTTGCCAGATGAGCAACTCCGTCTGCATTAACGGCAAATGCCTTTTCTGTTTCTTTTTCTGCTAAATCTACCGCAGTGTATGCTGAAGCATTAATACAAAAATCGGGTTTAAGGTCATAAAAAAAGCTGTTTACCTGATCTTCACTCGTTATATCCAACGTTTGCGAATCTGTAAAAGTGAATTCATAGTCCAACTCAAAATCGGGAGCTATTTTTCTGATGCAGTTCCCCAATTGCCCGTTACTACCTATTACTAAAATTTTCTTCATTATGAATTTTTTGCGTTTTGAACTCTTAAAAATTTAACTCTTGACTGGAAATCTTTCTGTTCCAAATCTACATAAAACTTCCCAAATGTTTCAATAATATCCTGAGGATGAATTTCTGATCTTCGGGTTTTAATATTAAAATAAATAACCGTAACCCATAAGACCGCATGAATTGTTTTTTCATCTAAACTTTTCATTAAAATTTCCACTTTTGCTGTCCGGTCTCCAATTTCTATGGTTTTGCTGCTGATGACTACCTGAGTATTGTATCTTACTTCTTTCAGATAAGCGATTTCATTTTGAATGGCAATCCAGGTGCAGCCTGTTTTTTTTGTATATTCTTCATAGGTAAAACCATAGTATGTTTCTACGTGATCTTCTCTTGCATTGAACATATAATCCAGATACTTTACATTATTGAGATGCCCTATCGGATCACAATCACTGAAACGAACCTTTACCGTCGTTGATACTTCTCTTTCCATTTGGCAAAAATAAAAAAACCACCTCTAAAAGAGATGGTCTGTTCTATAAATGTTTGTTAATTTCTAAAAATTATTGAACACCTAGTTCTTTTTTCACAGCAGCAGTAGCATCTGGTCCACCTTTAAATACAAAAGCAGAAGAGTTAGCATCCATGATATAGTCATATCCGTTTGCTTTAGCCACTTTAGAAACCGCATCGTTTAATTTCTTTTCGATGGGTTCGTAAGCCGTATCCTGCTTAGCTACGAAATCCTTCTGAGCTTTGTCGTTCATTTGTTGGATTTCTTCCTGCATTTTAGCTAATTCAGCTTCTCTTGCTTTGTTTTCGTCAGCCGTTTTCTTAGGAGCTTCTTCAGAATATTGCTTTAATTTTGCCTGTCCGGCATCTGCTTTTTTCTTGATTTCAGCTTGTTTTGTATCTAAGAAGGTTTTTAAATCAGCGTCTGCTTTCTTTTTCTCAGGCATTACATTCAGTACACCTGCAACGTCTAAAGTAGCTACTTTTTGAGCTTTTGCCATACCTACAGATACAACCAACATCGCCGCTCCAAATAATACACTTAATTTTTTCATAATTGGTAAATAAATAATTTAATTTGTTTTTAGATTAAAAAAATAGGTGAAAGTTAATTACTTCTTTCCTTTAGTATTAGTTTTTTCCTTTTTCTCGTTTCCTTTTAATAGAATATCTAATACTTTGTCTGTATAATCAAATCTTTTCTGTAGGAAAATAACATTGGTGGTTGTTTTATCAATAACCATGCCCAATCCATTTTTCTCAGACATCGTTTTGATAGCCTCCCAAATCTGATCCTGAAAAGGTTGAACTAAATTGGTTCTCAGTTTTTTGATCTCGCCGGTAGCTCCGAAACGTAAGCTGGTTGTGGTTTTGATATTTTTATCCAAATCCATTACCTCTTTTTCTCTTAATTTCAGCTGTTCTCCAACTAATAAGACTCTTTCGTTTTCGAATGCGGATCTTTTTTTCTCATACTCGGCTTGCAGATTTTGCAATTCTGACTGCCAGGTATCAATTTGCGAATTTAATCTTGCTTCCGCTTCTTTGTATTGCGGAAGTTTATCCAGGATATACTCCGTATCTACAACGCCTACTTTCTGTGCATTTCCGAAACCGAAAAGCAAAAGTAATACAAATGTGAAAACTATTTTAAAATTCTTCATATAATGGATTATAATGATTGGTTCATTAAGAAGTGGGTTCTGTTTCCGGAAACCTGACCACTGATTGTTTTATCAAATCCGTAGGCAAAGTCAAATCCAATCAAACCAAAAGCTCCCATATAAACTCTTACTCCGACACCAACTGATCTTTTCAACTGGAATGGATTATAATTACCCCAAGAGTTCCATACGTTACCACCTTCTGCAAACGTTAAAGCATAAATCTTCGCGGTTTGGTTTAGAGAAATCGGGTATCTTAATTCCAGAGTAAATCTGTTGTAAATGGTACCCCCACCTTTTTGAGTGATATCCTCCGGTTGACCGCCGTAGGTAGATGCATTTTCATATCCTCTTAAAGGAATAAGTTCTCTACCATCAAATCTACCTCCGAATAAGCCGGTACCCCCAACATAGAATCTTTCGAATGGCGGAGCACCCAATTCTTTATTGTATCCATCCATGAAGCCCATTTCAGCAGAAGATCTAAGGACTAATTTTCCGATGATCTCGTTATAAACATCTGCTTTAAACTTCACTTTATAGAATTCCATCCATTTGTACTTGTCTGTAGCACTCATGGTGGAGTAATCTTTATTACTGAACAATGAATACGGAGGCGTAAATTTCGCAGAAAGTTCGATATTTGAACCTACTGTCGGGAAGATTGGATCTATACCCGCGGAATTTCTGCTTAATCCAACGTTCAAACTGAAGTTGTTTGCAGTACCGTAGTATTCTGTGGTATTTCCGAATTCAAAAGGATAATTCTGGAAATCATACTTTTGATACTGAATACCTGTGTATAATGAGAAATAGTCATCCGGCCATTTCAATAGTCTGTTTAAACCTACTGATGCCGAGAATATATTTAATTTTTGTGTACCTCCGGAAATATCCGAATATCTTACCCGAGAGTTATTTAAACTTACTGAAAGAGCTGTAGGTCTTGTTCCGAATAACCAGGGTTCTGTGAAAGAGACTCCGTAATTCTGGAAGTACTGCCCCGCCTGAGCCTGAATAGACAATGTCTGGCCATCTCCCTGAGGAACAGGTTTAAAGTCTTTAAATTTCAGGAAATTTCTCAATGAGAAGTTATTGAATGTTAATCCCAATGTTCCGATGAAGCTGTTACCTCCGTAACCTGCCTGTAGCTGAACCTGAGAAGAACCTTTTTCTACCAATTTCCAGTTGATATCTACTGTATTATCCTGCTGATTTGGCTGGATGTCCTGCCCGACCTGCTGTGGATCGAAGAATTGCATCCCCGCTAAATCGAAATAAGTTCTCTTGATATCACTTTTTGCAAAAAGGCTTCCCGGTTTTGTTCTCAATGCTCTAAGGATTACGTGGTCATGAGTGGTTACGTTACCTTGCCAGGTTACTTTATTCCATGTCGCTTTTTCGCCTTCCGTAATACGGATTTCAAGGTTAATTTTATCTCCGTCTACCGATTTTTCAACAGGTGTTACGTTTGAGAAAAGGTAACCATTGTTCATGTAAACAGATTTGATATCAGAATCGTCTTCCTTACCTCCGTCTTCACCAACTTTTTTGTTGAATCCTACTGCATCGTAGATATCCCCTTTTTTATATCCTAAAAGTCTCTGTAAATATTCTGTTGCAAAAACGGTATTTCCTGTGAATGTAACATCCCCGATATAATACTGTTTTCCCTCTTTCAATTTTACATTGATTTCGTAATTGTTTCTTTTGTTTCTCCAAACAGAATCCGAAACAATAACAGCATCTCTGTACCCTAATGAGTTATAGAAATTAATCAGATTTTGTTTGTCTTCTTGATATTTATCTTCAATGAATTTTGAAGACTTCATAATCCCTCCGATCCCGAATCTTTTTTGTTTTGTTTCTTTGAATGCTTTATTTCTAAGCTTTCTGTCTGTAACATTGTCGTTACCTTCAAATTCGATATGATCGATTTTTACTCTTTTTCCTTTTTCTACGTTAATGGTCCAGTCTACCAGGTTAGGATCTCCGGCATTTACTTTATCCTGAATAGAAATCTTAGCATCTGCAAAACCTTTTTTTACATAATCTTTAGGGATATTTGTTTTAAGGCTGGAAACTAAATTTTGAGTAATCTTTGTTCCGGGCTTTAAGTTATTATCCTTAGCTAATTTCTCGTTTTTAGATTTACCGATCCCTTTACCGGTAAATTTCACTTCTCCAAGTTCTTTAAGATCCTGAAGATAGAACCTAAGCACGATTGTTTCGCCTTCAATACTTTGTACATAAACCTCTACTTCCGAAAAAGACTGAGTATCCCAAAGTTTCTTCACAGCGTTGCTGATTTTCTGTCCGGGGATATCTACACTTTCTCCTTTGGATAAGCCTGTAAATCTTAAGATTTGTGCCGGCGTGTATTTTTTCACCCCATCTACAACAATGTCCTTAAGAACATAAGTTCCTGTCTGGCTATCTGCGTGTACAGCAGTATTATTTACTTTTGTGCTGTCTTGTGGCGTTGCCTGTCCATAGAAATGTGCAGAGGCAGCAAACATAACGATGGGTAATAGTCTAAACTTCATTTTATCGTAGTCTTTCTTTTCTTAAAATTATTGGATTTTTACTTGTTCACCGGTAAGTCCGTATCTTCTTTCTTTATTTTGGTAGTTTACAATACACTGGAAGAAGATATCTTTACTGAAATCCGGCCATAGAACATCTAAAAACTGTAGTTCAGCATAAGCGATTTGCCAAAGTAGAAAATTACTGATTCTTACTTCACCACTGGTTCTTATAAGTAAATCAACAGGAGGAAAGTCTTTAGTATAAAGATAGTTTTCAAATAATTTTTCATCTATATTTTCTACCTCCACTTTTCCTTCTTTCACATCAGAACTTATATTTTTTACGGCATTCAGTATTTCATGTTGCGATCCATAGCTAATGGCTAACACCAAATTACCTTTTGTGTTTTGTTTTGTTAGTTCTACCACGCGCAATAATTGTTCACTTACCAGCGCGGGTAATTTATCTAAATTCCCAATGACATGCATTCTCAAGCCTTTACTGAAGATTTCCTGTGCTTCCAACAATAATGTTTCCACCAGTAAGCCCATCAGTGAGTTTACTTCTTCAGCAGGACGGCTCCAGTTTTCCGAAGAAAACGTATAGAGCGTGAGGTAAGGAATATCAATTTCATTACAAGCATTAATTGCGTTCCTCACAGCATTAATTGCATTCTTGTGGCCAAAAGTTCTTTCTTCGCCACGAGATTTTGCCCATCTTCCGTTACCATCCATAATGATGGCTACATGTTTTGGTAAATTCTCAGAATCTATTTTATCTTTAATCAACGACATATTTAATTAATCACAATAACAAGGAGGTCTTCCGAAAGAGTAAGTTAACCCTAAGCTAACGGTATTTATCCAATCTCTGGACTCTGTATCTCCTACGTTTCTACCCTTTGTAAATTCAGCTTCTCTTTCCTTTGAAACAACATAGTAAGCTCCAGACTGTAGCAGAGATCCGTTGGTAGCAGGATCTTTTATATCTGCATTATAGTTTGACCTTACATCTTTAGATAAAATTTTGCTGTAATCCAGCTGGTCTGTTAATGTATATCTAAATGTTGCTTCTGCAAAAATTCCCCAGTTATGGTTAAATTTATATTTTAAACCGACTCCAAAAGGGATATGTACGGTTGTTTTTGTTCCTGTAGAATATTGTGCCGTAGTCACAAAATCCAATTCATTAATCGGAGCCTGCGCTACTCCGTCTGCATCTCTTCTGAAATCGTGGTTCAGAGTCGCTTTGGGCGCATCATATACCAAAGCACCGATACCTCCAAAGATATATGGGCTTACCATACTTATCTGCTCATTATTCACCGGGAAGAAATTGTATTCGAATACTAAACTTCCTTCGTACACATCATTCTTTCCGTAAGCATTTCTGTGTCTTCTATAATCTTCTTTCGCAACTTTGTCACTAAACTGGATCTGGTTATATCCAAGATCCAATCTTATGGTTTGATAGGGATTAAAATTAAATCGATATAATAAACCTCCATAAAACGGCACTCCCCAATCTGATGCTCTGCTTAAATCCAATGGCTCTTGTAAAAGATAATTCGTTTTTCCTATATCCCCTACTAGGTTACTCATACCTAGACGAACCCCTAGTTCGTGTCTTTGAGCTTTAACACTCACCACAGTTCCTAATGCGGCAAGTAAGCTAAACAATAATTTTCTATTCATAAAAGAATATGGATTTATGGTTATTTTAAAATTTAATTTTTGCAAATATAAAACTTTTTTATATTAATGATATTCTTAATGTTTAGTTAAAAATAAACAAAAAAACATAATTTGTTATAAAGTAAACGGCAAAGTAGCAAAAATATTCTTTTTTTAATAGAATTCATATACTCTGTATAAAACAAACCCCCAATAAATGAGGGCTTGCATCTTTATTTTTTGCCTAAGAGTGCCTGCACTCTGTTTCTGACTCTAATCAGAAGAGGCTCTTTGTAATTTTTATCTTCATCAAAATAACCATAGCCATAACCATATCCGTAGCCATAACCGTATCCATAGCCATATCCCTGTTTTGTATTATAATCATTATAAACAAGTCCCAGATGCTCAATTTCATTGTTGTGATACTTTTCGGTAATCATCTTCAGCATGTATTTCTCTGTATATTCATGACGAACCACATAGATATTGGCATCAGAATATTTCATTAATTCATAAGAATCTGCAACCAGACCTACCGGCGGAGAGTCGATAATAATAAAATCATAAATTTCTCTAAGTTCTTCAATAAACTTAATATTCCTCTGATTCATCAAAAGTTCAGATGGGTTTGGAGGAATTGGTCCTGAGGTAGCCACATCCAGATTCGGAATATTTGTTTTATTAATAATCTGATCTATTTCTACCTCGCCCGTAAGATAATTTGAGATACCAAATTTATTATCGATCTGAAAATCTCCGAAAATTTTCGGTTTTCTAAGGTCCATCCCCAGCAATATCGTTCTTTTATCACTTAAACCCAGTACAGATGCTAAGTTGATTGATACGTAAGTTTTTCCTTCTCCACCAATGGATGATGTTACTAAGATCACTTTGCTCTTTCCGTTTTCATTGGAAAGAAATCTCACGTTGGCACGAACTCCCCTGAACGCTTCCGAAATAGAAGATTTGGGCTGATCCAGCACCGTAAGCATATTTTCATTGCTGTTGTTACCAATAACTCCAAGCAAAGGAATTCTGGTGGCACTAAGAAGTTCTTTTATGTTTCGGATCTTATTATCCAGTAATTCACCTACTAAAATAAACAGTAACGGCAAGCAAAGGAAAGCTCCGTAAATTCCCATTTTTGCGGCTTTAACATTGGGACCAATCGGAGACTGACCCACATTTTTCGCCGGGTCAATAACCGTAACATCAGACTGATTGGTTGCCATTCTCATCTGAGTGTCATTTTGCCTTGTCAATAAGCTGTTGTAGGTAGCTTCGATCATATTATATCCTCTCTCGGCATCAAGATACCTGCGTTGCTTTTCGGGATAATCGAGCAAATCAGAATTAGCCTCTGAAACATCCTTATTAATCTTATTAATCTCTTCATAGAATTTTGTAAAGTAATTCCTTAGAGATCCGTTAGAGGTAAATCGGGCATCGGATATTAACCTGTCTATTTCCTTCATGGGCTCAGAATTGGGTTTATATATGGAAGCCATCTCTCTTCTTTTAAGATAAAGCGCTTTTAATTCTGTAACGGATGCGGTAAACAAGCCATCTTCGAAGCCAGCCGCATTGGTACTGATCATATTATCAAAATTCTGAGTCTCAAGGTTTCTTTTAATTTGATTTAAAGAAGACAATTTGCTTTCCAGATCCGCTTTTTTGGCTTCAAGATCCTTAATTTTTGTCAATGACTTCTCATCTCTGTCCTTAATATCATACAGTTTTTCAGAGGTTTTCAAATAGTTAAGAACCGATGCACTGGAGTCCAGCTTTTTCCGGATTGCAGAAAGGTTGCCCTGAAGATAATCTTGTGTATTTTTATCGACTGTATTTTTATCAATTACCCTTTTTTTCTGAAGTTCACTTACCGATTTATTCAGGAAATTAACGGTTCCGTTAAGGTTATAGCCTTTTTTGCTAATAATCATGATCGTTCCGATTTCCTTATCAAATTCAATATTAATGGTTGATACAATGTCGTTTACCGTTTGGTTTACCGTTCCCAAGGAAACGATAACATTATCCAGTGTTAACTTTGGAACGACAGGGTTCGGGAGCAATCGAAATCGTAAATTGGGAGCATTGTACCACTCTCCTACTTTGATGATTTTATTCTTGGGTCTGCTGAAACTATTTATACTTTGGTATCCTTCAATCTCATAACTATACAAATTGGTAGACTGCCCTTCTTCCGGCAATACCACTTCATATGTATTCAGACCTTTAGGAATTAAGGTAATCGGATAGTTTACCTGTTGAAGATGTTTTTTATCGATCTGCAGAAACACCGGCGAATCATCCTTATCTAAATAAGTAGATTTCACCAGTCCTTTTGTGGCATAGTTTATAAAAAGGTCAAGCTCATTAACCAAAAATTCGTTATGAGATCTTGAAACAAGCATTTTTTTAAGAAAAATCCCGTCCTGATTTCCATTTTGTCCCCAAATAAAATTAATAGACTGGCTTGGTGTGAAATAGCTGGCCGTATTACTTGAAACGCTTAAAGAAAGATTAGATGAGTATACATTCTGTGCATAATATTTTCCATAGATATAGGAAGCCCCGTATCCTAAAAGGAGCATAAATGCAAACCAGTACCAGTTCTTAAGAATTCTTCTGATAAAATGTTCAATATCAAATAAGGCAAAAGAGCCAAATTTTTCTTTGACTTCTGTTTTTTCTACCGTAGTGTCTTTTTCTGGAATCATGATTAAAGCGTTTTAAATAGTAGATAAACAGTTGCCATCGCCGAAATTATAGAAACCGCGGTAGTTAAAGTCTGTGAAGGATCTTTTCCAAATCCGTTCAGGTTCTTCGCTCTGGTATTCAGTAGAATTTCATCTCCGTTCTGTATATAGTAATAAGGGGAGTTCATCACATCTTCTCGGGTAAGATCTATTTTAGCAATCTTAATTCCTTCCGGAAGCTTTCGATGGATAACGATATTTTTTCTATCCACAGTCCTGTTTATACCTCCGTTAATAGCCAGTGCTTCAGTAATGGTAAGTGTATTTTTGTGCGCTACTTTTTCTCCTGTAAGACCTGTTGTCTCAACATCTCCCAGTATATAATAGGTAATACCGTCGGTATTTAATCTAACTTCAGTTTTTCCTTCCTGAAAGTTTTCATTTACTTTATCCTGAATCTCCTGTCTGATATCATCAATGGTTCTTCCTTCCGCTTTAACATAGCCTATCCCGAATACATTAACGTCTCCTTTGGAATCCACCTTTAATCCATTAAAATAAAAATTAATGTTTCCTCCTCGGGCTCCACCGCCACCTCCTATCACACCACCACCGCCGCCGCCGATAGTAGAACCTGTCGCGGGATTACTTGTCCCCGGTGCCACCGTGCTTCCGGAGGTATTTACCGCTGCGTAAAACTGAGCAGCATCTCCTTTTGGCGTTGTAATAATATTAAGGTTTAAAATGTCGTTTTTTGTGATTCTGTAAATGGGAACATTATAAGGAACCAGCCCCTCTTCATTAATTACGAGGGTTTCGTTAGGTTGCATATACCTCACATCTTTTGTAGTTACACAAGACGTTAGTAGAAAGGGTAATGCTAAAAATAAATACTTTAGGTTTTTCATCATATTTTCAACGTTGTTTGCAAAAATAAAGATTTAATTGATTGTCTTTTTATTATTTTTGAAAAGATAAATAATATCCGGCAAATAAGCCCCTATAAATCCTTGGATAAGGATAATAAATAATAATAAATTGACATTCAAATGTCTGAAATAGTATGCCGTAGCCACTATAAAAAGATAATAAGCTATAATATAAAAACTTGATCTTCTGTGAGTTAAATTTAGTTTTAATAATTTGTGATGGATATGGTTTTTATCGGCATCGAAAGGAGATTTTTTATTATAAAGCCTAATAAAAATCACATTCAGGGTATCAACAATCGGCAGTATTAAAATAGCAACCGCTACAGCAGGTGCAGACTGCAGATGGTATCTAGGAACATGAGGAAGGGCTCTGTCAATAAAAATATCAATAAAACAGATTGAAGTAAATGCCAGTAAAAACCCTAATAGCATCGATCCCGTATCGCCCATGAATATTTTATTTGTTCGGTAATTGGATAAATTATAATATAAAAAGGCGAGCACAGCGCCAATAATAATCGCTGAAAGAACAACCAAAGGATAATTATATTCGCCCAAACGGTAATAACTTATCCCAAACAGTGCGCTGCAAATGACTGAATATCCTCCGGCAAGTCCATCGATTCCGTCTATTAAATTAAATGCATTGATAAGAATAATAAATGTTACGATACTAAAGATCACACTTACCCAATACGCCATCTGGTAGACTCCAAAAATTCCGAAAAGATTTCTGATTCTGATATCGGAACCTATGACAATAAGAGACGAAACAATAATCTGTGCCACCAGCTTTTTGTACGCCCTCATGACCACAATATCGTCCATTACTCCTATATACAAAAGAATGACGAGTGACGCAAACAAAAATTTATACAGATCGAATAGCTCATAGGCAAAAATGGAGGTACAAATCCCTATAGAATAAAATATAGCGATTCCTCCAAGGTTAGGAATTTTTCTGATATGCGAGCTTCTGACACCCGGCTCATCCATTAAATTTTTTCTCCGGGAAATTTTAACGATGGTAGGAACAGAAAAAAAGGAGATTAAAAAAGAGAATAAAAATCCCAATCCTATTTTTACATAAAAAATAGGAATATCCATATCGCAAAAGAACAATTCAAAATTTCTCATTTTTTTTCTTATCAAGTACGTGTTTAAATACTATAGACCTTATCCCCTTATTTGTTAGAGGGTAAGCCGTACATCGGTACGGAGCATTTGTGCTAGATTATTTTTCTGATTATTTTTTTCTGCCCCATAAAAAATAACAGATAAAATATCTTTTTTTTCAGAGGCAAATATAACAGATAATTTTTATCAAAACGACTATACCACAATATATCTTTAATTTTAATATTTCTTTCTTTCAGAAAATCTTGTAGTTTCGAAGACATTTTATAGAATAATTCCTCATTTTTCACAAAAGCCAGATACGCCAGATAGGAATAAACCCCTTCAAAGATCTGAAAATTTTTCAGTTCTTTCTTTTTATTTGAATATTGAGATTTCTCGAACGCAGCTTCCACATCCTCCACGGCTTTCAGGATATCCAGCCCTCTCTCCGTGTGCATTTTGGTAATCGAATCGGTACGTTCCAGGTATTGATAATGAAAATTTTGTGTTTGCGCAATGACATCGCATTCCAGTAAAAGTTGTGGAATTAGCTGAATATCTTCGAAATGAGCTCCTTTTTTAAATCTTTTTTCATTAAAAAGCGTTCTCTTAAATATTTTATTACAGGCAAAATAACTCAGATCCGAGAAAATAGAGAAATGATCATTCAAATTAATCTTCTCCGGCATATTCGGGATCTGAGTCAGCTTTTGGGTAATATTTCCATGCTGATCTACCTTCTGAATGTTGCAGATTACCATTTTAGCCTGATATTTTTCTGCAAGATTCACCATTTCCTCAAACATTGACGGCGTTACATAATCATCGCTGTCCACAAATCCCAGATACTCTCCCGTTGCCCTGTCGATCCCAAAATTTCTGGCATCGCTCAGTCCTCCGTTTTCTTTATGAAAAGCTTTAATTTTCCCGGGATATTGCTGAGCATATTTCTGAATAATTTCTTCAGACTGGTCATTGCTTCCGTCATTGATAACCAGAATTTCAATATTCTGATACGTCTGGTTAATTAACGAATCAAGACATTTTGCCAGGTAATTTTCGACATTATAAACCGGTACAACCACAGAAACTTTTGAGGAAACATTCGTCATACCTTAAATTTTCGTCAGTCTTGTGTTCAGCCAGCCTCTTTTGGCTTCATCAAAATCTTTTCTTGAGCAAGGAATACAGTTTTCTATATTCTCGTCCTCACCGAAATACCAGAGATTGCTGAATGTATCGCGTTTGAAGGCATATTGTCTCTCATCCACCAATACATAAAATATTTCGTAATGCCTTTCCTTAGGATGGGATCTCTGTATATTGATCCCCTCTACCAGATACCAGATCATCTGTGCCAGAAGCTGATGGTTCAGCTGGCTTTCTGAATAGATATTATAATTAAAAATACCTACCGACTTCAAATTTTCACTCAGTCCTATTTCTTTCATATAGGCACAGACCTCTCTGCGGTTCAGTCCGTTCACCTGAGCATTTACTGAAAATGGTTCACTGAAGCTTTCCACGGCATCACAGTTTACGGTCACCAGATCTGCTTTTCGGAAAAATGGTTCTGTTTTTTCTGTAGAATTCATCATTTCAGCCAGGCGGACGATATCAAATTCAACCTCTTTAATCAGGCGTACAGAATCCGTTTCATTCAAATGCTTCTGATATCCTAAATGGTGATAATTTTTAATCGCAAAATTCTTCGCTCCGAGTATTTTACTTAAAAAAGTATATTCATTAATCATCTCTCCCTGTTGAAGCGAGATCATATTGCTGATTTGAGTATAATTAATACTTTTCGTATATAGATTTAAAGCAGAGAAAAGTGAAAAAGCAAAATCATTCGAGCCACCAATCACCACAGGAATCGCTCTTCTGGAATGACATGCAGACAATACTTCCTGCAGAATATAATGAGAATCCTGAACAGATTTTCCCGAAACAAGATCACCCAGGTCCACTATCGGAATTTCAAAATCCAGCTGTGATAATTTATAAAACTCTTTTCTGATCCCCGTAAAATCCTGTACTTCAGCCTCGCCGTTAGCCCCCCGGTAATCCGAGACAAAGAGAAGGACAATACTGTCTTCTTTTATCTGCTTCGTTATCCTGTTGCCAATCTGCCAGCTTTCAGTTTTGAAATTTCTAGGAGAAATAATAAAATCTTCAAAATCCATTATTACTTTAGTATTTTTATAGAAACATCCTTCGGTACTTGTTTAGAAAATTCAGTAAGCTGAACTCTTATTTTATCTGCATCCTGCTTTTTTATTGCATAAAAAGTAACCGTAGGTCCCCCGCAAATATAGTTATTCTGAATAGAAAGCGTTCCCACTTCAGTAAAATCTTCAGGCATCTTTGCCCAGTTGGCATAGACAATAGCCAGCTCAAAATGCTCTTCAACAGCCGTTTTTTTGATATAGTCTTCCAACGGTTGGTTTTTAATAAATTTAGCGTGGTCATTTTTACGAAGTTCCGCTACCTTTATACTTCCCAACCCGAAGGTATCCAGCAGGTAAATAGTATTAAAATAAGATATGGCTCCGATATCATTTGCCACCACTTTTGAATTCCGGTAATAGGTATGAAGAAAATCAGCCAGCTGAATCTGCTGTTCATAGACATTTTTTGAAGCGACCGTCTGATTTTTCCACATTTTTACGAATCGAATATAAAACGAGGTTAAGAACAGTAAGACAACTCCGGCAAAAACCAGTTTCATCTCCTTTCTATGCTTAAAAACAATTTCTAAAAACGGCGCAATAGCCAGGAGAATCAATACCACAAGATAAGCCTCGTAACGCACAAGCCATCCAAAATTGGCAAATAGGACATGAATACTAAAGCCTCCCAAAACAACCAAAGCGACTGCATTTTGAAGGATTTTATCTTTAAGGGATTTTTCTTTTTTTGAAACGATAAATATCTGACCCAACAGCATAACGACTAAGATCACTACAGATACTCCACGGTAGGCATTCCCTCCGATTCTTACTAAGAACTCACCCAGGCCGCTAAATGTATTTCCTTTTAAAATTAAAGAATTCGGCAGAAAAAATGAGCCCTTTTGTAAAGAGATCCATCCGTAAATAACTACCGGAAGTAAAGAAAATAAGCCTAAAAGTATACTTTTCGCAAAATCTTTTTTAATAAAGAAAAGATAGAGGCAGATGAAAATAACAAAGAATAAACTTTCGTATCTGAAACCGGTAGATAAAATCGAAAATAAGACCACGCCCGAAAAATTTCCCGTAGTTTCTTTTTCCAGATATCGCCTGAAAAAAAGCAGCATCAAAACCATCGTCAGCGTATGGAAAACATGTTCCATTCCTGAAATAATCATTAAATGCAGCGGCATTAAGAAAATTACTCCTAAAAGTACGACCGCGTAAGTAACTAAAGAATATCTTTTTAAATATTGATGCAAAACAAGCAAAAGCGCAGCACCTGCCACCATATTTGCCACAAGCGGAATATACTCCCAATCGCCGAACAGGCTAATGAGTACAGACAGCAGAAAAGTAAAAAAAGGGGAAGATGTTGTGGATGAAAATTCATGTTTTGTGATTCCCCAGACTCCGGATTCTGCAAAACTTTTCGCCATAGACAGGTGAATATAGCTATCATCAAGGGGATAAATAAATCTTCCTGCAAATGCAGTTACCGATTGGATACTAAAAAAAACCAGCAGTCCCAGTATCACAAATACGGTTAAAAGTATTAACTTTTTTTTCATCTTTTCATTTATTGAACATAGAGAACATCCTCATTTTCAGTCTTTAAAATCTTCGATAAATGGAAACAATCGTAAGATTTTACGCTCTATATTAGTTCTTTATACCCTCAAAAATATTAAAATTAAATAACTTAACAAGCATAAAACAACGATTGTTAACAGCTTCGTATCATTTATGTGGTAAAAATACCTTTGAATTCACTTAAATTCAAACCTAATTAAATCACCTTTAAGCTTTTATATTTAAAAATTTTTCTGTCTTTGGATTATAGCAGGATCTTTTACCGGAATATTTAAAATAAATTCTACGATTTTAAGATCTCAAAGACAAAGGTTGTTGATGTTTCAAATGCACCTCCCTGAGTGGCTCCAAATAAAAATCCGGGTGTTTCTCCGTCTTTATCAGGCAAAATCATCGGACGCTCGAGCCTTCCGAATCGGTTTAAATTTTTCGGAGGAGTGGGTTCTGTTACATAACTTTTCATATTGAGGTAAGCGATTTCAGGTTTTGACCACTGAAACCCATCTTTTGTTGTTACATGCAAACCATATTCGTGATTAAAAAAGCCCATATCGCGGGCAACCATGTGAAACTTCCCTTTTTGCTTCCAGACAAAAGCATCTTCCAGTTGTGCATTATTGGGTAATGATGAAAAATCAATCACAGGATTTTCTGAGACCTTTTCATAAGGTCCCAATGGAGATTTGGATTTTGCCAAGCCATATTTTCGATTTCCTCTCACGGAACCTTTTTGTGTTTCATATTCTCTGGTGTTCCAGGACTTATAAAACAGCCAATACTTGCCGTCATTTCCTTTCACAAAAGCAGGATTTGTGGTGCAATGATCGTCCCAAGCGCCTTCTTTTCCAGGAAGAAGTAACGGTTTTTCAGGTCTTTTCCAAGTCCCGTCAAGACTTTCGGAAGTTGCCAGGCCAATTCTTTTGGTGTTTGTTTTTCCATTAGAATTTCCCATGAAGAAAAGCAGATATTCTTTACCTACTTTTTTAATTAAAGGATTATGACACGTCGTCGCGTCCCAAAAACCTTCACCTCTCGGAGCCAAAACAATCTGTTTATGTTGAAATTCGTCAAAAGGAGAATTGGCTTCTGCCCGACAAATTTCGGAACCGTTGAGCCAGCCTCCCATCCCTTTTTCTTTTTTCCAACGCGAATAAAAAAGATGAACCTTTCCGTCTTCACCCCAAATCGGAGAGCTGCACCAGATATAATAGCCTTCCAGAGAAAACTGTCGCCCGATTGGTTTTAAATTGAAATACGGTTTGTCTTCTGAAGACCACAAACCTGTAAATGATGATCCGAAAAATACCGCAGCAATGCCTAATGTTGAAATTTTCAGAAATTCTTTGCGGGTGAAAGGTTGATGAGTACTCATTGGATTTGTTTGAAAGCTAATTTAGCAGACAAATATCATTTGAGTATCCTGCAGTTTATGGTTGATTTTTATTGAATCTTTCATTAAAAAATTCGACCGATAATTCAAGAAAACAAAACCCCTTCTGAAATTATCAAAAGGGGTTAATATTTATATAATAAAAATTATTTTATTTCTTCGCTGCCGGTTTCTTCGCCGCAGGTTTTTTTGCTGTGGTCGTTGCCTTTTTAGTGGCTGTTGTTTTCTTCGCGGCGGTTGCTTTTTTAGCAGCAGGTTTTTTCTTTTCTGCAAAAGCTTTAGGATCCTGATCGGTAATCCATTTTTTAACCTCATCGATAGAAACATCTTTCAACTCGTCGCTTTCGTACTTGGTATCGTCTTTCTTCTTTGGAATTTTATAAATATTCTTTCCATGTTTTACGATAGGACCCCATCTTGCATTTTCAATGGAGATTTTTTCAGCTTCCCATTGCTGAATGTAGCGGTTGGCTTCTTTTTCCAGTTTGGCTTCTACCAATTCGTTGATATCGCTTTGAGAAAGATTGTCGAAGTTATATTTTTTCGGAACGTTAATAAAAATGCTTTTATACTTGATAAAGGGACCAAATCTTCCCGTTCCTTTTGTAATAGGTTCGCCTTTGTAAGAAGCAATCGGAGCATCTGCCAATTTCTTTTCACTGATAATTTCTTCCGCACGTTTTTGATCTACAGAAAGCGGATCTTCGCCTTTCGGAATACTGATGTAGGTTTCGCCCCATTTCACATAAGGTCCGAATCTGCCAACACCTACCGCAACAGGCTGCCCGTCTACCTCATTTAGATCAAAAGGAAGTCTGAATAACTCCATTGCCTCTTCAAAAGTAATGGTTGCTATGTTTTGTCCGGCCATTAATGAGGCAAAGATTGGTTTCTCTTCATCTTCCGTTTCCCCAATCTGAATCATTGCCCCGAATCTTCCGATTCTGGCATGCACGTTTTTTCCGGTATTGGGATCAACCCCTAAAAGTCGGTCTCCGGTTGCTCTTTCTGCATTTTCTTCTACATCTTCAATTCTCGGATGAAATTTTGAGTAGAAATCGGTCATCATTTCTTTCCATTTCTGGTCGCCGTTGGCAATTTCATCAAAGCTTTCCTCGACTCTTGCCGTGAAACCGTAATCTAAAATTTCCTTGAAATTACTCGTCAGGAAATCACTTACCACTTCACCGGTATCCGTTGGAAGGAATTTATTTTTGTCGCCCCCGAATTTATCTTCAAGGATTTCTTTTTTTATTTTATCTTTTACCAAAGACATCTTCACCACTTCTCTTGTCTGCGGATCGACCTCTCTTTTGTCGACATATTCACGGTTTTGAATCGTCTGAATTGTCGGAGCATACGTCGAAGGACGACCGATACCCAATTCTTCAAGCTTTCTTACCAAACCAGCTTCCGTGTATCTTGCGCTGGGTCTTGTGAATTTCTCTGTTGCCGTGATTTTTTTATAGTCTAAAACCTCACCCACCGTTACTTTCGGAAGTAACTTATCGTTGCTATCCTCGTCATCTTCATCCGTTTTTACAACTCCGTAGGCTTTTAGAAAACCTTCGAAGATAATAACCTCTCCTTGCGCTTCAAAGTTCTGCGGCAACTTAGGATTTCCGATTTCAATAACGGTTTTCTCAATTTTGGCATTCGCCATCTGAGAAGCTAAAGTTCTTCTGTAGATTAATTGGTATAATCTGTTTAACTGAACATCGCCAATGCCTGTTACGGCAAAATCTGTCGGGCGAATTGCTTCGTGCGCTTCCTGTGCCGATGCCGATTTGGTGGTATAATTTCTAGGTGCAGAATATTCTGCTCCGTATTCTGAAGTAATTTGTTTTTTTGCCCCTTCGATAGCCTCCTGAGAAAGATTTACCGAGTCGGTTCTCATATAGGTAATGTATCCTTCTTCATACAATCTTTGTGCAAGACGCATGGTGTTTGTTACATTATATCCCAATCTGGAAGAAGCTTCCTGCTGTAAAGTAGAAGTGGTAAACGGCGCCGAAGCAGAACGTGTTCCGGGTCTTGTTTCCACATTCAGAACTTTAAATTCAGTTGTTTTTGCTAATTCTAAGAATTTTTCAGCGTCTTCTTCTTTTTCAAAGTCTTTTTTAAGTTTAGCAGCAATATCCTGCTCTGTTTTATTTAAGAAAACACCGTCTAGTTTGAAACTTGCTTTCGGAGTAAACTCACGGATCTCTTTTTCTCTTTCAACAATCAATCTTACCGCAACCGATTGTACTCTTCCTGCCGATAATCCCGGTTTTACTTTTTTCCAAAGTACCGGAGACATTTCGAAACCTACGATTCTGTCTAACACTCTTCTTGCCTGCTGGGCATTAACAAGATTCTGATCAATATCTCTAGGATTATCAATTGCTTTTAGAATAGCATTTTTAGTAATCTCGTGGAAAACAATTCTTTTTCTGTTCTCGGGTTTCAGCTTCAGTTCATCTGCCAAGTGCCATGCAATAGCCTCTCCCTCACGGTCTTCATCGGAAGCCAACCAAACCATTTCGGCTTTTTTCACAGCAGCTTTAAGCTCTGTTACCAACTTCTTCTTGTCGGCTGAAACTTCATAATCCGGACTGAATGTAGACAAATCAATCCCCATTCCTTTTTTAGGTAAATCTCGGATATGCCCAAAGCTGGATTTTACTTCAAAATCCTTCCCTAAATATTTCTGAATAGTTTTTGCTTTTGCCGGTGACTCAACGATTACTAAATTTTTCGACATTCTAAAAATTTTTTGCAAAAGTAAAGCTTTTTTATTATATAGGTTTTGTAATCTGAGTTTAATTTGAAAATCAATATCATTTAATGATGAACTGTTAAATCCCACCAAACCTTACTAAATCCTTCTTTTCAAGACTTTTAAGTTTAAAAAGAAAACATGAAGGAATGAAATTACGCTATTGATATAGAAATTTTCTTCAATTATAATAGACAGACAGATTTCTGAAACGAATACTTATCGCTTGCAGAATGAAGGTCTTCATGCTTAGGAATCTGATCGGAAACTATTGAAGGCAGCTCTTCATTGTCACAGGCTAAAAAAAAGGAGACGGAATACGAATATTCCATCTCCTTCTCTATTGAAAACTCTGAACAAAGTATAAACGATAATTTCAGCTATTTTTACGATATCTAAACTTATCGTTCGTTGTTAAAAACTTTTTAAACCATCTACTAATGTTTTATGATTTTAACCATTGTATCTGAGTTGATCCTGATAAGGTAGACTCCCGAAACCAATGTTGAAAGATTGGTCTTCCCATTTTCAAACGTTCCGGATTTTATCATTTGTCCGGACATATTATAGATCTGATAAAAGTATCCTTTTTCTTCCGGAGCTTTAATATGAAGTATATTTCTTACCGGATTCGGGAAAACTGAAATATTATTGTCTTTTATACGTTCTGTAACTTCGGTTTTCTGTAAAACAACAGGTATTTTTGAAATAGGCAACGAGGTGATCTGAAGTTTAGGAATAGAGCCGCTTTCACTACCATCCTCCTCAAATTTCATCTTTACACAACGGCAATTCATTCCGAAATACGGATCATTATTATCGTAAAAGGCCACCATCCTGTTGGCAGAAGAAGCGGCATCAAACATGATGTTGACCGGTCTTCCTATATAATTGGAGTTCAAGGCATCCGTCCAGATTCCCGGATATTGAAAATTGATCACATTATACGTTCCCTGCGCTGTTTGATTTCCGGTAACATTTCTGATCCCTCGCGAACCTGCGTTAGGATAATTTCCGACACTGTAAGAAGGATCATTATACATATAACCTATGGTGGTCGATGTACTGTTTCTTACCCTTAACCCCAGAAAATCATTAATCACGCTCCACCAGCCGGAAACATTTTTTCCTTTTTTATACCAGGGTGAAAATCCGAAATCATAATTAGAAACAATAGAAACACTTGCTAAATCCGGTATTCTCCATCCTTCAGGACAAGGATCAAACGGAGATTTAGTTCCTCCTCTTCCCCATCTGTCGGATGCCAGATTAGGTTCCGTAGCCAGCCAGTCTGTACCATTGGTGTACAATGGCTGGGATGCAGCAAATGTAGCATAGGTACTCGGAATCATAAACACCAATGGTTTCAGGACCGAATAAGATAAGACTTTACTTATTTTTTCTGAAGGTTTATCGCTTGTCAATACATTCGCATTGGCTGCATTCGCATAAGTATTATAAGGGATAATATAGTTTCCGGACAGATTATTATAGGTGGCAAAGTTAAGAGTAGAATAGGTAATTATGCCGTTGGAGTTGGTATTGCCCAGAAAAACACTGTTTGAACTACGGTTATCTGTATTTTGAAAGATCGGAAGAGGATCTTTTCTTCCCCACTGATAGTGCAGTCCTGCAGAAGCCCTGATTTGAAGAAGCTCCGCGGAAGTAGGCGTTAAAGGATTTACAACCTGAGGAAACGCATCTACAGCCCCGAGATTTCTATCCATAAATTCTGTCTGAACCGGAGCATATCCCTGTGTAACATAATTTACGTAGTTTGTAACTCCGTCAAGAGGCAGTTCTGTGGTATATGGTCTGGAATCAACAGGGGTATCTGTTACCCAGATATGCCATGACCAGTATACGGGATTGGTAGTACTTCCATTATGAAGCGTTACCACCGCGTTTCCACTTTGGTTAGGATTAACAGCGACCCTAATTGTGGAATTGGTGACTGCCGCGAGAGAATTCGGAGAGGGATCCGAAATAGTCAACCCTCCGATCAAGGCGGTATTTGAGGTCCATAGAACATTTGCTTTTAAATTGTTAAAGCTCGAAGGGTCTAGAATCGCCTGATTATCCAACAATTCACTCTGAGCAGAAAATGCTTTACTGATCGGAATTTCTACCGTTACAGAAGTTGTATTTTTCACCATCTGATAAGAATTGGGATTATTAATCCCTTCTCTGTACTCTAAAGAATCGCTAAAATATTCTGTCGGAAAATCATATTCATTCACAATATACAAAGGATCTTTAATACATCGGCAGGCATTGGCATCAGAAGTTCCTCCGGTCATTAAAGGCATATAGAAAAAACGTCCTTTAGCATTGGGAATAGCAGGATCCTGCACATCGGGTTGATCTTTATCAGGAATCATCCACAGCATTCTCGCGCCTACGGCAGGAGAAGCATCAAAATGTCTCGGCATGGTTGCTGTCCACACCGCAGTATGGTGTCCATCGCTGAATTGCCCCTGATGCGCACCTCTTATCAGCTGTCCGGATCCCGGAAAAATACCCATATCATTCCCTCCCACGTTAGACATATCGAACCCGAAGTTAGCATACACCCTAAAACCCGTCATATAGGAAGGGACTCCGTTATCTGTAGGTTTTATAAGATGGTATTTATTGGTTTCAAATGTATTTTTCCCCAAGTTGGTTCTCACTCCAAATGGAGAATAGTCTATTCTGATATCATCAATATAAGAAGTAGAACCCTGATTGGCAACTAATACTGAAGGAATACGCCAACCATTCGGGCAGGGATCAAAAGAAGACTTATCGCGATAGGGTTTAGCATTTCCGGCAGCATTATAATTAGTGGTAATAATTTTACCTTCAGAATTATCAGACCATAAATTCAGCTCTCCAAGCTGGGCATCCGGAAGTCCTGTAGATCTGCCAAACCAGTTAACCGGAGAATTCAGGTTATTATTGTAATAAGCCTGTCCCGAATTATCGTCTTTATTGATATAGATTAAACTGAGTGGATTTTTAACAGACAGCTTTATACTGTTGTTAATTGAAGCATTAGAAAAGGTGACATACTTCGTAAGATTATCAATCGTCATGGCATTGGTCATATTTTTAGCCTGCCTGTGCCGAATCCTACCCAATGTTCCGCTGACTTCATAAAAATCATCCGATTTTGTAACCAGAGCAGGTATGGGATCTTTTCTACCCCATTGGTAAAGCAATCCCCCACTTCTATTCCACTCCGAAGAAGTCATTGAACTGCTGACGGCTCCCAAATTACGGTCCATCCATTGCCAATCCGACTCCGGAATCACTTCAATAATTCCGTCGGATCTTTGTCTGGTTACCCCCGGATAGCTATTGTAGGTAGTGCCATTGGTAGGATCATCCGTAACCCATATATGCCAGCTCCAGTAGATCTCTCCATTAATGCGCAAACCAATAACGGCATTTCCCTCTTTCGCTTTGTTAACAGCCACTTTAATTTTGGCATTTTCCCCGGAATCGGTAATTTCCAGAGCATAGCCTTCTCCTGTATCGATCAATCCGTGGACATCTTCCCATAAAACTTCAGCAGTCGCTTTACCTGATGGTATTTCTGTCCCCAGCCACCTGTTATTCTCCCACATGGCATATACCTTTTTTACAGGAATCATAAGACCGGTGTTGTCCAGTGAAGGATCGAAAATGTAACTGTTAGGAGCCTTGGTCCAATCCAAAGGCAATTGACGGCTGATCTGTTCCTGAGTGTTGAAGGAAGTAGAGTTTACATTACCATTTTGTGCATTTAGTTTTTGTGTTGAAGAATTCGTGCTTTTCAGGTTGAGAACACCTGAATGATGAGTCGGTAATCGGTTTTTGTCATTGCCCTGATCTTGAGAATACAGGAAAACCGAAGCTAGGCAACAAGTTGCCGTTAAGTGTTGTACATACTTTTTCATGTTCCTTATTTTGCGTTCTTTTACACAGTACAACATTTAAGCCTTTTATACCAAAAAGTAATTTATAATATAAATCGTTATTCAATAATCGAATTATACAGCGAAAAACACAGTATTTCAAGACAATAAATACATATACCACATTTTAATAATAAATTTTGCAAAAATACATGAATTTTGGTTTAAAATTTGATACGCCGACTCAATATAAATAAATATTAACAATAAAAAATCAGATATTAATTCAAATTTTACACAATTAAACAAGCGTAAACATTTAACACAAGTTTGTTTTTTACAATTTTTTATCGCTCTTAAAAGGGAAAATCATGAATAATTTTAATACAAATCTGACAATAATCTGCTCTTTAAAATGCTACTGCGAAAAAGGAAATAAAAGCCTGGATATTTGTTGAGTTTTATGACCGGATGTTGAAAAAACCAGCCAAAAATTCATTTTGATTAGTTTTAAAACAGCCTTTTTTTGTGTGTGTGTTTTAAAATTATAATTAAAAAATGTTTTAGCTTATAACTTATTAAATCTTAAAATTCAATGTTTTTTTAACGCAAAGATTTTATTTGTTTTCTACTGATTTTTTAGCAGGCAAAGGCGAATGAATTGCTTCGCGAAGCTTGAAAATACGCTTTATCAAATCAATTGGTTGATTCTTCTTTACTCACTTGACTATTTTTTATAGTTAAAATAAAACTTTGCGTTAAAATTGCACATTAAAATTGAAACAGCCTTTTTAGGTATCAAAAAAAAAGACAGCACGTTTGTACTGTCTTCTGCTTACGTTATGCTAAAAAGAAACCTTTAATAAAACCGACTGTTTTTATCTTTCATCATCGGCCGGCAGAATCTCTCTGACTATGAAGACATTTTTATCCAATCGATTTAAAAATGCTTTTTTGGCAAAAATATTCAAATACATATCATATCCATGCCTTGTAATGACACAATTGGCATATTCTTTTTTAAATGCTTCTTCATCCTGCACCTGTTTAAAAATAATTTTATTGAACTCACTTACCTTCAGGTTATCTTCGGGGTTATCCTGTTTTGAAAAATATCCTGCAATCCAAAATAAATCCGGTTTATCATCAAAAAAGACCTTTTTACTGAAGCCTGCATGATTTTTCATCACCACCTCATCATTTTCCTTTTCAGCATGTGCCATTTTCACATGGTTCAGACCGAGCATATCCATGGTTTTTCCTCTATATACAAAGCCACAGCCTCCTGCTGCCATCACTCCCTGCGTGGGATATACCGGATTTTCAGAAAAAAGCTTATTAAGTTCGGAGGAATTATACCGCTCATTTTTAGCAACAATAAACTCATGAGCAAGCTTGGATTCTTGCTTATTGATCATATGATAATTATGATAAGAAGAGAAAAATACACCCGCCGCAATAAGGAAAATATTAAGAATACTCAATCTTATTTTCCTGGCATAATCTGTGAAGAAAAAGGAAATAATGATCAGCGGAATGGTAGGCTGCATAAATCGATAATTGGCAAAATAATCCCCTCCTGTACATAAAGGAATAGCCAGCGTGAATAAAAATACTGCAAACAGGAAAATAAAACTGAAATATTCTTTTTCCCGAACCAAACTGGTCTTCTTTTTTACCGCAAGCTTTATCAGATATAAAAAATTGAACACTAAAATCAGTAAAAATAAGGGATTGTACAGCAAAAAACCTGCGACATATTTGCCGCCTAAAAACAGATTATGGATAAAACTTGTAGAAACTTTAGCATAATACGTATTAGGAAGAGGATACCCGAAATAACTGATTCTCCAGCCCATTAATCCAGAGAGACTCACCCCAAATACTATGGTCAGGAAGCCGGTATACCACAAAATATCCTTTGGCTTCGTGTTCAGCAGATATTCTTTATAGCCATTAAAAAGTATAAAAAAAGGAGCCCAAAGCATGGATTCCGGCCTTGTTAAGACCATCAGAACGATCAACAGCGCGATTTTTGCGTAATACCCGACTTTTTTCGTAGCAGAATTAAGTTCCAGAATCGTCAGAGCGAATATAATCAATAAAAAGCACCAGATTCCGGTTTCAAGCAGAGAGAGTACCGTCCATTCAAAAAAACCGGGGATAACCGGGAGGAGCGCCAGAAGAAGAATCAGTCGGCGACTGAATATTGTATTGTTCGGGGATGACGAGACGATTAAAAAACGATTCATTTTAAATAAGATGATCCCGATTAAAATCCCATTGAGAAGCAGCAGTCCGATATTAGGATAAGCGAAGATCTTAAAGAAAAGAACGCCAATTAATGTCCAGAGCAAAGAAGTGACCCCTTCTACCCGTTCGCCATGATCATTGAATACAAAACCATGGCCTGTCGCCAGATTTCGCATGTAAACAAAGTAGATATTGGCGTCATCTATTCCGATCCATGAAGAATCATTCAGAAAAAAATAAATAAGCGTACATACGGTGACGTAAACAAGAATAAATAGTAATTTATTTAATTTCATAATCAAGTGTGTTTTTTGTTTAATAATGGTAAACTACAGGGTAATTTACTTTTTAAATAACCTCAGGAAGACTTCAGTCTTCATTAAGAGTTATTATACGGGAGGTTTAGTGTCTCTTTATTATACTTTTTTAATTTTTTATTTTAAATATTATATTAATATGTATTTCTTACTTCGTCTTTTGAATCCGGAGGGTTTCCAATCAAAAAAAAGCAGTTTATACACGTAAAAGTAGTTAATCTAACAATCTGATTAGGATAATCCTTCAGTTTTTTTCAAAAAATTAGCAATAGTTAAAGATATTAAAAGAATTAACAACAGCAAAAACGGGCAATACCAGATAAAAAAGTCGACATGCGGATGGATATGGGCATGCTCTTTAAACAAAATCAACCAGCTGAGCGGTGCCAAAGCAGAAAACCAAGTGGTAAGAACCAATCTTCTTTCTATATTTTTGAAATATAAATAAAGCGAACAGCAAAAGCCAACAGTGAGGATAATAACAAAAGGCATCTTCACAAAATCTTCCGTTGTAAAAGATCCGCCGATATACCGGAATACGATGTCGGCATGATATTTTTTAAAAGTGTTTAAATAACTGTATTCCCCATTATAAGAATATCCTCCGTTTGCTCTCCTCGAATAAGCATCCAGTAAATGCGCAACACCATCCTGAAAATTCCCGGTTAAAAGCTTAAACTGAAAGAGCTGAAATAAGATGGTTGCCAACAACGGAACGATCACAATAAGCAGATGTCTGCCGAGAAATCCGGTGTAAAAAGAGATTTTATTTTCAAAGGTGTAATAGATATACGGAATCGCTGATGAGATTAAGAATACCGTTATAAACTCAAAACCGGTAAACCAGAACTTAACAAAAAACAACAGCGAAAGGACGATGGAATATCTTTTAAAGTCAGGTTTTTCCTTATTTTTTTCAAAAAAGAAAAGAGCATACACAAAAGGTAAAAAATAGACCCAACTGCACCACCATGCGCTTTTACCGTAAAGAAATATCCAGTAATTGGGAAGAATAAGCAGAAAGCAGACTACCGCCGTCATCATGCTGTATTTATTTTTTATCCATACCAGAAATAAGGTGAGCAGCACACTCAAAAAAATGGAATTAAACATTCTGAAAATGGTGATATTAACCATATTATCCAGCCCAGAGGCTTTATCAAAAAGGCTATACAGAATGGCCTGCCCTCCTATCTGAGATTTATAGGCCCAGTAGGAATGCTTTACCGGTTTTTCGTTACGAATATATTTTTCATAAGACTTTTTTCCTGCCACATTTTTTGAAACAGGATTATCGTCTACATAAAAAATACCTGTAAAACCGCCATCTTCAAAAATTCCGCCCTGTTCAGAGTTTAAAAGTTTACCGATAACCAGCGTTTCGGATACCTCAACTTTACTGTATTCAAATCTTTCTTTAGGAATAAAATGAAAAATATTGAATTGGGTATTGCAGAAGAACAACACAGTGAAAACAAAGAAAATCAGTTTATCCTTCATATTATTTTGAACTGTTATACCGCACTTTGAAATTCTTCCTGTCGATAATGCTGATATTATCCAGAATAAGCCCTGTCATAAAAGCCAGTAAAGAGACGATGATGAGCATAATAGAAAATATAAGCGTGGGCACTTTATAGACATATTTATACTCAAAATATTCTGAAATGGGAACAATCATAAAAAGAATCCCTAAAATAAAAAGAATAACCGATACGACTCCGAAAAATAAAAGCGGCTTGTACAGTCTTACCAGATTAAAAAACAGTTTGATGACTTTAAAACCATCCGAAAAGGTATTTAATTTTGATTCGCTCCCTTCCGGCCGGTCTCGATAGTCGATAGAATATTCTTCAATAGCCAGCCCGTTGTGCAGAGAATAGATGGAAAGATCGGTCTCAAGCTCAAAACCTTTAATCGTACTGGCATAGTTTTTAACAAATTTTTTCGAAAAAATCCGGTATCCCGAGAGGATATCCTTTAATTCTGATCCAAAAAACAGATTGATTAAATTTCTTACAAGATTATTACCAAAATTATGAAATGCCCGTTTATTTTCTTTCCTGTAGCTGTTATTGGAAAGTCTGTCGCCGACAAGCATATCGCAGTTATTCTCAATAAACTGATCCACCATTTCCTGAACACAATCTACAGGATACGTATCGTCCCCATCGATCATAATATAGATATCGGCTTCTATCTCACGAAACATTTTGAAAACGACATTGGCTTTACCCTGTCTTTTCTCATGCCTTACCATTGCTCCTTCGGCTTTTGCAATAGCTACCGTATCATCTTTAGAATTATTATCGTAGACATAAATATCTGCCTGAGGAAGGAAAGTTTTGAAGTCTCTTACAACAGTTCCGATGGTGAGCCCTTCGTTATAACAAGGTACAAGAACAGCGATTTTTGGAGACTCCATCAGTAAGAAAATTTTTGGTTAAACAGTACTCCAATGTGTTGAGGGATTCGCAGAAATACCATATCCTTTTCTGCAACAATATTTATTTTCTTCATTTTTATCTTTAAGTTTGGACAAAAATAATAAAAAAGTATTGAAAGTGTTTTTAAATTAATATAAATAAATTGCGCTGTCATCAACAAACTTGCACAAAGTAAACAAATTTTAAGGAAGTAAAAAATTCGTGTACAGGTCGATTGTAAATTTACCGGCAACGATGTTTCTAAAACTCGAAAAAACCACGAAGTTGAAAGCCACCAGGAAGATAATAAACAGATAAATCATCAGCTTATGTGATTTGGATACCACATACATGGCATTCGGGATAATTAATAGTCCAAATCCGGTAAAAGCACCCACCAGACGCGATGAGAAAACAGGATTGTTCCTGAATATAAAGTAAAAGCAAATACCAACAAGTGCATAATTCCTGTGATATTCGTAATAAGGATATTTTTCCTTGAGTTTTGTATCGTAGAAAAAGAGGAAAAATGTAAGAATCGCCGTCATCACTTCAGGGATACCGATTCCTCCGTTCAGTCTTTCCACAGACTCCTCCATATAGGCATTAAATCCGCCGATCACCGTACTGTCTGAAGCAATACCATCTAAAAAGCTACCAAAAACACGGTAGACCTCGAAAGGAGATAAAATAATAGATATTAAAATCGCCCCAAGCATTATTGCTTTATTCACCGGAATACGGGCTATCCAATACATCGGAAAAAAGGCATAACATACATTGTGGATTCCTCCCGCTAGGTAAATACAGAGCAAATAATAGAAAAGCTTCTTTTCTTTAATAAATTTTACAGCAAAGTACACCATAAAAACCCCTAAATTCTGCCTCATCTGGCCACATTCCCCAATAAAAAAACCGGGAATAAACATAAACAGAATAAAAGTAAACGGATAAAATGTATTGTCTTCTACATATCGGAGTTTAAAAAATATCGCTAATATCGCCACCACAAAGGTGAGCATATAGAAAGGCGCATTAAAAATATTAAGCATCACCTTGTTGATAAGCGTATATAACCATTCTACGGCGATGGGCTGGGGACTATCAAGATGGAGGCCTTTTAAAATAATGCTGCTATAGTCAAAAGTGTCTGAATACACATAGATTCCCCTGTAACTTCCATAATCCGGACCGGCATCCCGAAAGCCGGCCACAAGTATCATAAAACCGCCCAGTAAATACAGGTATTTTCTATCTACCTTGGCTCTGAAAACTTCCTGGTAGCTAAATACGAATAGGAAAAAGATTATGATCAGAAAATATGGGTGTAATAGACTCATTATTTTTATTGTAAATCTTTAATAAATTTATTTTTCATCAGTTGGAACTTTGCAAAAGTAAATTATTTTTCATTCCGCATAAAATATTTTATTGATTTTCAGACAAACTTATTGTTAAAACACTTTGAACTACTCCCGAAAAAATTAAATTTGCAAACTTGATTTTCATAATGCAATGCATCGTTTTTTTATATTTTTATATCATCTGATCGACAGAAACAAGCTTTTATCTGTATTTTTTGCAGTAGGAATCGCTGTTTTGTGCGGATTTTTTGCCTCAAAAATAAATTTTGAGGAAGATATTAATCAGATTATTCCAAAAAATGAAAAGTCAGATCTCACAGCGAAAGTTCTCAGTCAGCTCAACTTTTCAGACAAGATCATTATTATGATCGAAAATAAGTCTAAAGAAGAGAATTTTCAGCTTTCAGAGACGGCCGACACTTTTTTAACCCGTCTGGAACCTTTACAGAAATATATAGGCTCGGTTCAGGGGAAAGTAAATGAACATGAAATTTCGGAAACCTTCGATTTCGTAAATCAGAATCTTCCTTTATTTTTAGATGAAAACGATTATACGGCAATCGAAAATAAGCTCGGTAAAGACAGCATTGCCCAACAGATGGAGCGCAATTATGTCTCTCTGGTCTCGCCAACGAGCCTGGTAACGAAAGAATTCATAAAAAAAGATCCGCTGGGAATCACTTTTTTAGGGATCAAAAAGCTGAATGCTTTAAATCTCAGCAAAGATTTTAAGCTGGAAGACCAATATATCGTTACCAAAGACGGTAAAAATCTTCTCCTTTTCATCGATCCTAAAAATAAAAGCAATGACACCAAAAATAACGAGGCATTCATTAATCAGTTAAATGAAATTAAAGAGGGCCTCAACCGGCAATTTAAAGGAAAAACTGAAATCAGCTATTTTGGCTCTCCGGTAATTGCCGTTGCCAATGCGCAGCAGATCAAAAAAGACATTCAGAATACGGTTATTATTTCGATGACGGTGTTGCTGCTCTTGCTGATTTATTATTTCAGAAACATTTTCACTCCTTTTATTGTTTTTTTGCCGACGGTTTTCTCGGTTTTAATGGCTTTGTTGATTCTTTACTTTATCAAAGATAAAATCTCAGCCATTTCATTAAGCGTTGGAGCCATTTTAATAGGAATTACCATCGATTACGCGCTTCATATCCTGACCCATTACAAGCACAATAATAATATTGAAGAACTGTATAAGGAGATTACAAAACCTATTGTGCTCAGCAGTGCGACTACGGCCGTTTCATTTCTGTGTCTGGTTTTTGTCCGTTCGGAAGCATTAAAAGACCTTGGGCTATTTGCAGCCATTACCGTTATTTTATCCTCTGTTACCGCTTTAATTATTGTTCCCCAGCTCTATCATCCAAAGGAAAAAGAAAAGCAGGTCCGCACCAATTTTATCGATAGGATCGGCGCTTATCCATACGAAAAAAACAAACCTTTAATCATCGGCTGTTCGGTGATTATTCTGGCGTGTCTCTTTGGTTTCCGCCATGTTGGCTTTAATGAAGACATTGGTGATCTCAATTATATTCCGAAGGATATGAAGATCAGCGAAGCTAAATTACAGAAGCTTTCGGATATTACATCAAAATCCATTTACACTATTTCCTACGGAAATTCTGAGGAGGAAGCGCTGACAAGAAACGCTCAGCTGAGCCGCTTTCTGGAGAAAGAAAAACAGGAAGGGAAAATTTTAAGTTATAATTCCATCGGAAATGTTGTATTATCTGAAAAAGATCAACAAAAAAAGATTGAAAAATGGAACAAATTCTGGGATGCTTCTAAAAAAAACCAGACGGTTTCTGAACTTATTAAAAATGGAAACCAATTCGGATTCAACAGTTCGGCTTTTGATCAGTTTAATGAAAATTTAAATAAAAACTATTCTACGTTAACATTAAAAGAGTACGAAAAGATAAAAGCGTTACAGATTTCTGAATTTTTAAGTCAGGAAAACGGTTTTTACACCGTTTCCAATGTCGTGAAAGTAGAGGATAAAAAAAGAGATGCCTTTATTCAGGATGTGGAAAAAAAGCATGACGCTTTAGCCATCGACCGCCAGCAGATGAACGAAAACTTTTTAGGTTTGCTGAAAAATGACTTCAATACCTTAATTAATTATTCTCTTTTAGCGATTATTTTAACGATTATTGTTTTCTTCAGAAACTTCGAATTAACGGTTTTAACCATGTTCCCGATTGTCTTAACCGGTATTGTAACAGCAGGAATTCTCTATTTTTTAGGCTTGGAATTAAATATTTTCAGCACCGTGGTTTGCACCCTTGTGTTCGGAGTGGGAGACGATTTCAGTATTTTTCTGACTCAGGCCATGCAGAAAGAACATACCAATGGTAAAAATGAACTTCCGACGTACAGAACTTCAATTATTCTTGCGGTTTTCACAACAATTCTGTCTATCGGATCCCTGATATTTGCCAAACATCCGGCGTTGCATTCATTAGCCTTAGTCGCTTTAATCGGAATGTTTTCTGTAATCATTATTACCTCAACCCTGTATCCGTTCTGGTTCAGGCTGTGCATTACCAACAGGGCCAAAAAAGGACGCTCACCAATTACCTTCAGACTGTTTTTAAATTCGGTGCTTTCATTTTTATATTACGGCTTGGGAGGCTTACTATTCTCCGCAATTGGCAGCATATTTGTGAAAAATTCTAAATGGAAAACATTAAATATTATTAAATTAATTCTAGCAAAGTTTTTAACTTCTGTATTATATTCTAATCCATTTGTAAAGAAAAGACTGATTAAAAATCCAGGTGAGGATCTGAGTAAACCCGCGGTAATTATCGCTAACCATACTTCATTTCTCGATACCCTGGCGCTGGCGATGACGACTCACAAGATTATTTATCTGGTGAATGACTGGGTATACAACTCCCCTATTTTCGGAAAAATTGTAAGGGCATTAGGCTTTTATCCGGTTTCTCAGGGAATAGAAAACGGGATGGAGCAACTGAAAGGAAAAATTGAGCAAGGCTATTCTCTGGTTGTTTTTCCGGAAGCTGAGCGTTCTTATACCAACGATATCAAGAGATTTCATAAAGGAGCATTTTATATTGCTGAGCAATTCGGTCTGGATGTGGTTCCCGTTTATATCCACGGAAATTCGGAAGTACAGCCCAAAGGTGATTTTATCATCTTTGACGGAGCCATAACGGTGAAAGTAGGGGACAGAATAAAAAAAGAAGATCTGAGCTTTGGGAAAAACTACTCCGAGAGAACGAAAAAGATCAATGCTTTTTTCAGAGCAGAGTTCGCCAAACTGAGAAATGAACTTGAAGATGAAAATTATTTTAAGAAAAAGCTATTTTTAAGTTATTTATACAAGGACAATGAAGTGGTACAGGAAGTAAAAAAGGATTTTAATAATAACAAATCGGTTTACTTTGAGCTGAACAAACATATTCCGAAAGACGCGACGATTTTGCATTTCGCAAATGATTACGGCCAGAAAGATGTGCTGTTAACGCTTCAGCAGGCGAGCCGGAGAATATACACCTTTATTAAAGATGAAGAAAAAAGAGAAACGGCGAAACAGACTTATGTAGTAAAGAACAGAAAAATTAATTATATAAAAGATACCACAGAAATCACAAAAAAAATAGATGTGCTCCTTGTCTCGGACGAAAATTTTGACATCAACACTCTGGCTGAACTCCCTGAAATGATCATTTTTCTAAATGTTAAGGCTGAATTGTTGAATCATAGTGATTTTTCTGTAGAATTCAGTTCAGAATCATTAAAAGTATTTAGTCTTAAATAATAAATAGGAAAAGCATATTTTTGTAAACTTAATAAGAACCAATGCAAAAAAATATACTCGTTATATATTATACACAAACCGGACAACTGGAAGACATTGTAAGGAATGTGGCCCAGCCTTTTGAAGACAAAAAGGATGAATATAACGTCACTTATTACAATATCCGGCTGAAGCAGGATTTTCCTTTTCCGTGGCCGAGCGATGTATTTTTCGATACATTTCCGGAATCTTATCTACAGGTTCCGCGGGAAATCGTTCCTCCGTCGCAAGAGGTCCTGAATACGAAATATGATCTTATCCTTTTCGGATATCAGGTTTGGTATTTAACACCTTCTATCCCGATTATTTCATTTTTGAAAAGCGGTTACGCCGGGATAATGATGAAAGATACGCCTGTTGTTACCATCTCAGGAACAAGAAATATGTGGATGCTTTCCCAGGAAAAACTAAAGGTATATTTAAAAGATTTTAATACCAGACTGGTAGGCAACATCGCTTTAGTAGACCGACACGACAACTACACCAGTGTTCTTACCGTTATCCGGTGGATGATTGGCGGAAAAAAAGAAAAATCTGGTATTCTGCCGGCTGCCGGAGTTTCGGATCAGGAAATTAAAGATTCCGTAAAATATGGCGAAATTATTGAAAGACACTGCAGCCATAATAACTGGGACACCCTGCAACCCGAATTGGTAAAAAACGGAGCCGTAGAAATCCGGGCCTTTTTGGTAAGAGTGGAAAAAGTAGGAAACAAAATTTTCACGGTCTGGTCCAACCTTATTATCGGAAAAAAGGAAAAACGACCATTGCTCATCAAATTCTTTAAGGTATATTTGATGGCCGCGATATGGATTATCTCTCCTATCGTTCTGGTTTTACACTTATTGACAACACCTATCTTTTGGTTTAAAAGAAAAAAACAAAAAGAATATTTACAAGGAATTAATTTAAAATAGAATGTACGACGTATTTATAACAAAAGCATCAACATACCTACCCAATGAGCCGGTTTCAAATGATGAAATGGAAACGTATCTTGGTTATATAAATGACGCAAAATCTAAAGCAAAAGCACTGATTTTAAGAAATAATAAGATTAAGACCAGATATTATGCTTTGGATAAAGAAGGAAATCCTACCCATACCAATGCTCAGTTAACAGCAAGAGCTATTGAGGGACTTTTTGACGAAAAATTCAGAAAAGAAGACATGAAATTACTGTCCGTGGGAACCACTTCACCGGATCAGCTTCAGCCTTCCCATGCTTCGATGGTTCACGGTGAGTTAAATCTCGGAAAATCCATCGAAATTAATACCTCAACAGGGCTCTGTAATTCTGGAATGAACGCTTTAAACTACGGATTTCTTTCGATTAAAGCCGGTGTTCAGGATCAGGCTGTCTGCACAGGTTCTGAAAGAATGTCTGCGTGGATGACTGCAGATAAATTCAATCACGAGGCAGAAAATTTAGCTTTACTGGAAGAAAGACCCATTGTCGCTTTCAAAAGAGAATTCCTGAGATGGATGCTTTCCGATGGAGCCGGAGCATTTTTATTGGAAAATAAACCGAGAGAAAACCAAACCAACCTGAAAGTAGAATGGATAGATTTCTATTCTTACGCTCATGAAATCGAAGCGTGCATGTATGCAGGTTGCGAAAAGCAGGAAGACGGAAGCTTAAAATCCTGGGCAGATTACCCATCAGACGAATGGCTGAAGCAGTCTATTTTTGCCTTGAAGCAGGATACCAAAATTTTAGATAAATACATCCTGGTTAAAGGAGCAGAAAGCCTAAGATCATCTTTTGACAAGCACCAACTTGATCCTGAATCGGTAGATCATGTCCTGGCGCATATTTCTTCAGGATATTTTAAAGAAGGGCTAAAAGAGGAATTTGCAAACGTAGGACTGGATTTCCCTTGGGAAAAATGGTATTATAATCTTTCTGAAGTCGGAAATATCGGCGCCGGTTCTATTTTTATCGCTCTGGAACAATTACTGAATTCCGGAAATCTGAAAAAAGGAGAAAAAGTACTTCTTTGTGTTCCCGAAAGTGGGAGATTTGCCTATTCATGTGCTTTGCTAACGGTTTGCTAATGGAAAATAAATTACCAACATCCGACCAGAATTTTGTGGAAAGCCTGATTCCGCAACGTTTTCCTTTTGTTATGGTGAACAGCATTGCAGAATATTCCGACACCCAGCTGGTTTCGGGTTTTGAGATAAAAAAGGAAAACATTTTTGTTCAGGACGGAATTTTTCAGGCTTCAGGATTAGTAGAGCATCAGGCGCAAAGTGTGGCTTTACATACCGGATACAAATATTATTTGCTGGGAAAAGATGCTCCCACGGGATATATTGGCTCCATTAAGTCTTTTGACGCAGTTAAATTACCGAAAACAGGAGATATTCTGACAACAGAAGTGACTATTCTGAACGAGATTATGGGCGTTACATTAGTAGATGCCGTGACGAAATTAAATGATGAGATTATTGCAAGCTCTCAAATGAAAACGGTTGTAAAATAAATTGTAATGGAAATTAAGGAAGAAAACATCATCAATATTCACCAATTTCTGCCGCATCGCGAACCGATGTTAATGGCTGATTATATTTTGGAATTAACCCCGGAAAAGGTGATCACTTCCTTTGAAATCAAAGAAAACAATATTTTTCTTTATCGCAATGAACTGGCAGAGGCAGGTTTGATTGAAAATTTAGCCCAGACCTGCTCATCCATTCTGGGGCAAAGTTTTTTCGAAAATCCCAATGCAGATACTCAGGTTATCGGGTTTATCACCAATATTAAAAAAATTGAGATTTTTGCATTGCCGAAAGTTGGCGATCGTATTATTTCAAAAGCATCTTTAATTTCTCAGTTTGAAAATATTTGCCATATCTTCTGCGAGACATTTTTGAATGATGAATTATTGATAAGAGCCGAAATCAATCTGTTTATACAGGAACTAAAGGCTTAAACTGACAAAAAGATGAAGTTCAGTAAATAAAAAAAAGTTATCATGCGAAGAGCCGGTTTACATTATAAACACATTCCCACATGATAACTTTTTTATTACTGAGTTAATCACAGTAGATGATCCGGTACAAAGTGGATTTAGATCACCACTTCATAATCATTTCCGCCGCACATTTGCTCAGCAGGACCTGCGATATCTGTATTGACGTCTACATTACGAATCTGACCGGTTGTTCCGTTAGAACATGCGATGTATACTGTAAGACCGCCTTTTACTTGTTTTAAATCTTGTTTTGTAAGTTTTTTGAAATTTTCCATAAGGTTATTTGTTTTGTAATACTTTTTCAATATTTATCAAATATAATTAAAATAATAAAACAACAACTTTATTTTTTACTATTAAAGTCTGTTTATATTGTATTGATGCTATTTTTAAGGTATTTTAATTAAAATTTACAATTCATAGCAAATAATACGAATTATCATATCCTGTATTTTCATTAATTTAGCAGACTTATTAAATTAATAATCTATTTTTATCCAAATCTGAATCATAAAATATTGAGATGAAAAAACAAGACCTGCCTCAGGACGAAAGCAATCTGAAGTCAGCAAATATGACTGAAGTACTGTATGTGACTGATGAAAATAATAACTATACAACAGCCAACAGTACGGGCTGGGATGCTAAAAAAGCAGCTTTGGATGAATCTTTAGCCTTAATTAACGAAAGAATTGAAGAAGCCAGACAGCATGTTGCCCAGAATATCGCAAGCCCGATTATGTATTTCATGGAACTGAATAAAATGGATCTGCAGGTTCTTGCAGCTTATGTCGGAATGTGGCAATGGCGCGTGAAAAGGCATGCCAGACCAAAAATATTTAAAACACTAAACGAATCTGTACTGAAAAAATATGCCGATGCTTTCGGAATTTCAGTGGACGAATTAAAAAACTTTAACGGTAAATAAAAATCTTCAGGGTTTCCAAACCCTGAATGTTTGTTAAAATCAAGCTACGAATGAAACTTAATTTTGAACACCATCAAACCGCGCATTGCGAAAACGGTGTTGCCTCTAATCTACTACTTAACAAAGGGTTAAAACTCAGCGAACCCATGATCTTCGGAATCGGTTCCGGACTGTTCTTTGTGTATTTACCTTTTCTGAAAGTAAATTTCGCTCCTGGTTTTAGTTATCGTCCGATGCCCGGTGCTATTTTCAGCAAAGCCGCAAAAAGACTGGGAATTAAAATTAAAAGAGAAAAATTTTCTAATCCCGCCGAAGCTCAGAAAGCTTTGGAGAGAAATTTAGATCAAAATATTCCTACAGGCTTGCAGGTGGGAGTTTTCAACCTTACTTATTTTCCTGAAGAGTATAAATTCCATTTCAATGCTCACAATTTGGTTGTTTATGGAAAAGAAGACGGCAAATTCTTAATCAGCGATCCTGTGATGGATTATACCACTTCTCTTACGGAAGGCGAACTGGAAAAAGTGAGGTACGCTAAAGGCGCACTTCCTCCAAAAGGACACATGTACTACCCTACTTACATTCCCGAACACGTAAATCTGGAAGAAGCCATTAAAAAAGGAATTAAAGATACCTGTAAAAATATGTTGGCTCCCGTACCGATTATCGGTGTAAGAGCTATCCGGTGGGTAGCCAGGAATATCCCGAAATGGGCAGCCAAAAAAGGGACAAAAACAACGAATCATTATCTGGGGCAATTAATCAGAATGCAGGAAGAAATTGGTACCGGCGGAGGTGGTTTCAGATTTATTTACGGTGCATTTTTGCAGGAAGCTGCGGTGATTCTTAAAAATGATCAATTAAAGGAATTATCTAAAGAAATTACAGCAATTGGCGATCTCTGGAGAGATTTTGCCGTAGATATTGCAAGAGTATATAAAAACAGAAATTCGAAAAGCGATATTTACAATCAGCTTTCGAAAACAATGCTTCATATCGCAGATCTCGAAGAGGCATTTTATAAAAAACTGCGAAAAGCGATCTAAATGGAGAACTTTATTGAGATTAAAAATTTATATAAAAAATATAAAAATGCAGAAGAATTTTCTGTAAATGACATCTCGTTGACAATCGGAAAGGACGAAATCTACGGAATTCTGGGTCCGAATGGTGCCGGAAAAACAACCCTGATTTCCATGCTTTCAGGATTGGTGAAGCCCACTTCAGGAAGCTTTAGGATCAACGGATTGTCCACCCAGAAAGACGGCTTAAAGCTAAGACAGATTATCGGAATCGTGCCTCAGGAATATGCCCTGTATCCAACGTTAACGGCTAAGGAAAACCTGATGTATTTCGGAAGCCTGTACGGTTTAAGCCATAAAAAACTAAAAACGAGCATTGATGAGTCTTTAGAAATCATGGGATTATCAAAATTCGCAGATAAAAAAGTGGAGCAGTTTTCGGGAGGAATGAAACGCCGCTGTAATCTGATTGCGGGAACGCTGCATCATCCGAAAGTTTTGTTTCTGGACGAACCCACCGTTGGCGTGGATGTTCAGTCTAAAAAAGCAATTATTGAGTATCTTCTGGATCTCAATAAAAAAGGAACCTGCATCATTTATACTTCGCACCACCTTTCGGAAGCAGAAGAATTCTGTACAAAAATCGCCATCATCGATCATGGAAAAATCCATGCGGTAGGAACTCCTGAAGAGTTGGTGAATAAAGTGGCAAGTGCAGAAAATTTAGAAGATGTTTTCATTTCATTAACCGGAAAAGAATTAAGAGATGTTGTTGTATAAATTGTGGCGAAGTTTCGTTAAAGAGATTCTTTTGCTGAAAAGAGATATTGGAGGAATCGTCATCATCTTTGTAATGCCTTTATTACTTATTGTCACGATTACCTTAATTCAGGATTCTACGTTTAAGAATCTCGAAGGCTCCCGGATCCCGATTATTTTTATTGATAATGATCAATCTGAAATCTCAAAAAATATAAAAAATGAACTTCAAAGCAGTAAAACTTTTGAGTTATTGACTAATTATGATGAAAAATCGGCGCAAAAGGCAGTTTTTGGAGGAGATTATCAGATGGCAATTGTTATTCCATCCAACTTAACGAAAGATTTAAATTCCAATATAGAATCTAAAGTTCAGACGATTGTAAGTTCATTCGGATTGGAAGAAAATTCAGAAAAAGTTCAGGTTTCGGCTGTAAAAGCAAAGGCTATTCATTTATATTTTGATCCCGCCACCAATATCGGTTTCAAAAACAATGTGATGAATGCGGTTAATAAAATGGTTTTTGAAATCGAAAATAAAAAGATTTATAAAGCATTTCAGGATCAATTGGGAACCGACGAAAATCTGGAAGAAAATAAAAACTTAATCAGCTTTAAAGAAATTACACCTCATGCAGGAAAAACAGAGGCCATTCCGAATTCTGTTCAGCACAACGTGCCGGCCTGGGCTCTGTTTGCCATTTTCTTTATCGTGGTGCCTCTGTCTATTAATCTGGTTAAAGAAAAGAGCCAGGGAACGAGTGTAAGGGCAAGAATAAGTCCGACTCCTTATTTTGTGCACATTTTAGGAAAAACATTTACCTATTTAATCATCTGCATAATTCAGTTTTTGCTGATGGTGGCGGTGGGCGTATATCTTTTCCCTTATATGGATCTGCCTCAGTTTGATGTTACAGGAAAAATGTTTCCGCTTCTCGTGGTGACCTTATTTTCAGGTCTGGCAGCAATAGGGTTCGGAATTTTATTGGGAACCATTGCCGATACACAAGAGCAGTCGGCACCGTTTGGAGCCACTTCCGTAGTGGTTTTGGCAGCCGTGGGAGGAATCTGGGTTCCTGTATTTTTAATGCCCGAATTTATGCAGACCATTGCCAAATTTTCTCCGATGAACTGGGGATTAAATGCCTATTACGATATTATTTTGAGAAGCAGCGGAATTGGGGGAATTGCCAGGGAACTCGCTTTTCTGTTTTTATTCTATCTTGCCATGGTGGGCATATCATTAATTTATGAAAAAAAGCAACATGCAGTCTAATGAAAATTTAAGGTGTACCGAAGAAGTCCGTGTAAGATTTAACGAAACAGATCCCCTGGGCATTGTCTGGCACGGCCACTATATCGTTTATTTTGAAGACGGAAGAGAAGCCTTCGGAAGGCAGCACGGCTTAACTTATCTTGATATCCAGAAGGCAGGATATGTTACGCCTATTGTAAAAAGTACCTGCGAACATTTTCTTCCTTTAAAATATGGGGAAACCTTCAGAATTGTAACCACTTTTGTGAATTCTACTTCTGCGAAATTAATTTACAGATACGAGCTTTTTAACGAAGAAAATAAACTGGTATGTTCAGGAGAAACCATTCAGGTTTTTCTGGATTCTGAGAATAATTTGTGTTTATATCATCCTGAGTTTTTTCAAACCTGGAAAAATAAAATGGGATTATCATGAGACCAGAAATTTATATCACAGATTACAACTGCATCACACCTTTAGGGTTTGATGTCTCATCTAACTGGAAGGCTCTTCTGGAAGGAAAATCCGGTGTTGGTTTACATAAGGTGATAGAAAACCAGGATCCCTTCTACGCTTCAATGGTTGATTCTGAAAAACTGAATGAAGAGTTTAATAAAAACTTTGATAATAAAGATTTTACAAGGCTGGAAAAGATGTTTTTGTTAAGTTTAAAACCTTTAATTGAAAAACATACCATAACCGATGAAACGGCCTTTATTTTATCAACCACCAAAGGAAATATCAGTGTATTAAAAAACCAGAAGATTTTACCAGAAGCTGTTTTTCTTTCGACTTTAGCCGAGAAAATAGCTGATTTTTTTGGATTTAAAACAAAGCCGATCGTTGTTTCTAACGCGTGTGTTTCGGGAGTTATGGCGATTGCTGTGGCTAAAAATATGATTCAGGCAGGAAAATACAAGGATGCTTTTGTAATTGCCGGAGACGAAATTTCAGAGTTTGTGATTTCCGGATTCAATTCTTTTCAAGCCATTGGAAAGGAAATCTGTAAACCTTACGACAAAAACCGTGACGGCATCAATATTGGGGAAGCTACGGCCGCCGTGTATATAACTTCAGAATTAAACAAAAACGAAAAATTTAGTTTTAAAATTTCAGGCGATTCGGCAATTAATGATGCAAACCACATTTCTGGTCCTTCTAGAACTGGTGACGGGTTATTTGCGAGCATTAAAAACGCAATGAAAGAAGCGCAGATTTCAGCAGAAAAAATCGATTTTATTTCTGCACACGGAACGGCTACCATCTATAATGATGAAATGGAAGCGATTGCTTTCAACAGAATGGAATTACAAAACGTTCCTTTAAACAGTTTAAAAGCCTATTACGGACATTGCCTGGGCGCATCAGGTTTATTGGAAAGCATTATTTCAATGGAAAGCGCTTTGCATCATACATTAATTCCATCTAAAAATTTTGAAGAAACGGGAACTTCTCAACCTTTGAATATTATAAAAGAAAATCAAAAAGCAGAAATCAAATATATTTTGAAAACAGCCTCAGGATTTGGCGGTTGTAATGCGGCCATTGTTTTGGAAAAAGCATCAGAATAATTTTGTAATTTTGATAGATACAAAGTTTAAGAAAATGGAATCTACTTTAGACATCAGAAAAAAAATTCATGAATTCATTGATAGTGCGGATGAAAGAATTTTACGCATTTTCAAAGGAATTATTGATGCTGAAGAGGAAAATTCAGAATTAGAACCTTCAGAATATCCACAAGTTCCGGATTATGTCTATGACCGAATTGAAGAAGAGCGTGAAAAATATCTGAAAGGAGAAATAAAAACATCCAGCTGGGAGGAAGTGAAAGAAAGATTGAAAAAATTATGAGTTACAGACTTTCTTTAACGCCAATTGCAGAAGCAAATTTAGCTGAAAGTAAGGTTTGGTATGAAGGTAAACAAATAGGACTTGGTGAAAAATTCATTCAGCAGGTTGAGTTCTATTTTTCAAGAATTCAGAGTAATCCGAAACATTTTCCTTTAAAGAAACGAAATTTTCGGGAAGTATACGTGAAAAAATTTCCTTTTGTTATCATCTATCAGATTATAGAAAACGATATTATTGTCTTTACTGTTTTCAACACGCATCAAAATCCGGAGCAAAAGCCTTAATCTTTTAAAATTATACTGGAAAAAAGATCATTTTTGAGATACACTTTTGCTGCCCTTGCTTCGGAAAAGTTAAGTTTATAAAATGACAAAAAAATTGTATTTTTGATACATATCAAATTAAAAATGGATTCTACAGCTCAAATAAGAAAAACAATACACTCATTTATCGATAAAGCCGATGAAAGAATTTTGCGTATTTTCAAAGGAATTATTGATGCTGAAGAAAAAGAAGAAAATCATCCGTCAGTTCCGGAATGGTTTTACGAAGAACTTGATAAAAGAAAAGAGGATCATCTAAGCGGAAAATCCAGGTCATACACTTGGGAGGAGGTTAAAGAAAGGGCAAAATCTGCATTAAAATGATGTATGAATTAGAAGTTCAGCAGGAAGCCAGTCTTGAAATTATTGAAGGGTATATCTATTACGAAAATGCACAAACAGGATTGGGTGAAAAGTTCATGCAACAGGTTGAAAATTATTTTTTGAAAATCCGGAGCAATCCTAAACATTTCCAGATAAAAGGACAACGTTATCGAGAAGCATACCTACATAAATTTCCTTATCTTATAATTTTTGATATTGTAGAACAAAGAATCGTTGTGCTATCTGTTTTCTGTACTCATCAAAATCCGGAGCAAAAGCCTTAAAACGTATCAATGAAGAAAACAGACATTTGTATTATAAAAAACTCAAAAATAGTTCTCAATCATGAGGTTATTTTTGAAACTAAAACTGAAAATTTTTCAGATTTTGCGAAGGAAGCGTATAAAAATTTAGAAGTAAATTATTCAAAATTCCATAAAATGGATAATTTGAGTAAACTCGCTTTTCTAGCTTCTGAAATGATTTTAAAAGACGAAGACCACAGCAGGACAGCTTTGGTTTTTGCCAACAAATCCTCCAGCCTGGACACCGATTTCAAATATCAGGAAAGCATCAATTCTCAGGAAAATTATTTCCCGAGTCCGGCCGTTTTTGTATATACTTTACCGAATATTTGTGTAGGTGAAATCAGCATCAGACATAAAATGCAGACAGAGAATGCTTTTTTTGTTTTGGACGAATTTGATGAAAAATTTTTAAACGATTACTCGGAGCAGATTCTACTGTCTGGTAAAGCTGATAAAGTATTGTGCGGCTGGGTAGAACTATATCAGGAAAGTTATAATGCTTTCGTATATTTGCTGACTACGTAATATAACAATGTAATAATATACCAATGCAGCAATAACTCGCGATCCAGAACAAGAACGTTAGTCTGTTGATACATTGGCAAATAAAAAATTATGAGCGACTTAAAATTAGAATTAAAAAACAAAATCGTGGAGGTTCTTAACCTTGAAGACGTTGCAGTAGAAGAAATTAAAGATACAGATCCATTATTCGGAGGAGGTCTTGGTTTAGATTCTATTGATGCGCTAGAATTGATTGTTCTTTTGGATAAAGAATACGGAATAAAATTAGCCGATCCTAAAAAAGGAAAGGAAATTTTCGGATCTATCGACACAATGGCAAAATTCATTGAAGAAAACAGAACGAAATAAATTAATATACTAATGTAACAATGTAACCATCGGTCAATTGTTACATTGTTCCATTGGTATATTGATACATTGATACATTGTTACATTATAAAAATAAGATGGGTCAAAAAATTGCCATTACAGGAATGGGCATCATTTCCGCCATTGGAAGCAATGTGGAGGAAAATTTGAGCTCACTAAAAACCGGAAAACACGGAATTTCAGATATTAGCTTGTTTGAAACCCGTCATGTCAGAAATATAAAAACGGGCGAAATTAAATTATCTAATGAAGAATTGGTTGAAAAACTTCAGTTAACTGGAGATAATAATGCGACAAGAACCTCTTTATTAGGAATGGTTGCCGCAAAAGAAGCCATAGAAAGTGCCGGAATAATCAATATCAATGAATACAAAACAGGACTTATTTCATCAACCAGTGTTGGCGGAATGGACGTGACTGAAAAATATTTCTACACCTACGAGGATTTTCCTGAAAAACAAAAATATATTGACGCTCACGATGCCGGAAATTCTTCATTACTGATTGCCGATTACCTGGGTTTAAAAGGGATGGTTTCTACTATCAGCACGGCTTGTTCGTCTGCAGCAAATGCCATAATGATGGGCGCAAAACTTATTAAAAACGGCGTTTTAGACCGTGTTATTGTGGGTGGAACAGATTCTCTTTCAAAATTTACATTGAATGGTTTCAGTACGCTGATGATTTTGACGGATTCTTACAACGCGCCTTTTGACAACGACAGAAAAGGACTGAATCTGGGAGAAGCAGCCGCTTTTATTGTTTTAGAGTCTGATGAAGTCGTAAAAAAAGAGAATAAAAAGATTCTGGGCTACCTTTCAGGTTACGGAAATGCTAATGATGCACATCATCAAACTGCTTCTTCGGAAAACGGACAGGGCGCCTATTTAGCAATGGAAAAAGCGCTGCAAGTGTCGGGATTGGATAAAGAAGACATCAGTTATATCAATGTTCACGGAACGGCAACTCCCAATAACGATTTGTCTGAAGGCATTGCCATGATCCGTATTTTTGGAGAAAATAAGGTTCCTGAATTCAGTTCTACCAAAGCGTTTACAGGTCATACCCTGGCAGCGGCAGCGGGAATTGAAGCGGTGTATTCTTTATTGGCGATTCAAAATAATCTTATTTTCCCGAATCTGAATTTTAAGACAAAAATGGAAGAATTTGATTTAACCCCTGTAACGGAACTCAAAGAGAAAAATATTAACCACGTTCTTTCCAATTCGTTTGGATTTGGAGGAAATTGTTCAACTTTAATTTTCTCAGGATCATGAGTGCAGTTTATATCAACAGTGCAGCCTGCATCTCAGTTCAGGACACTTTAAATGAAAATTTCTTCGAAAATCTTAAACCCGAATATTCACTTCAGGTATTAAAAGCAATCGAACCGAATTACAAAGAATTCATTCCCCCTGCAGCCAGCAGAAGAATGTCTAAAACAGTAAAAATGAGTTCCGTAGCTTCAAAATACGCTTTAAAAGAAGCCGGAATCGAAAATCCTGATGCCATTATTGTCGGAACAGGAATGGGCTGTTCTCAGGATTCTGAAAAATTCTTAAAAAATGTGATTGATAATAATGAAGAGTTTTTAACTCCGACGTTTTTTATACAATCCACACACAATACTGTTGCGGGACAAATTGCTTTAGGATTGCAGTGTCACGCGTACAATTTTACGTATGTAAATACTTCGTCGTCACTGGAGTTTTCATTTCTGGATGCCAAATTGCAGATTAATGACGGTGAAGCTTCAACGGTTCTGGTAGGTTCTACAGATGAACAAACCGATCGCACAATGGAATTGTACAAATTAAACAAAACCATTAAAAAAGAAGAACATCTTCCTGCTGATTATTTAAATTCTACCACGGATGGCGTTATTTGGGGCGAAGGCGCCAGCTTTTTTGTTCTTGGAAAAGAAAAGACAGAAAGTTCTTACGCACAGTTATATGACATTCAGATCACGGGCAGGTTAGATCCGGAAGAAACCCAATCGTTTATTGAAGATTTTTTAACTAAAAATAAGATTTCAGCTCAGGATATTGACGCTGTACTATTAGGTTTCAGCGGAGATGTAAAATCGGATGTTTATTATACAAAAGCCAGGCATTTATTTGAAAATTCGGCTTTACTGCATTATAAACATTTGAGTGGAGAATTTAATACGGCAAGCGGCTTTTCAACGTTTATGGCTTGTCAGATTCTGAAAAACCAGGAAATTCCGCAAGTGATGATGATTAATTCTGTAAAAAAAGAAGAAATCAAAACTATTCTTCTTTATAATCATTTAGACGGAAATGATCACAGTTTGGTTTTGTTGGGGAAAGCTTAAATCTTAAACGTGATACACCTCACAGGTTTTAAAAACCTGTGAGGTTAGGATACCGCGTAAAGAAAACGAAAAATCTTAACCAAAAATTCAAAAACAATAAAAAAAGATGAAACATTATTCCTTTATCCTATTTTATCTTTTCTGTAACGTTTTTATTTATGCGTTTCACGGGACATTTTGGGTGTATTTGTTTTGCTTTTTACTGTTTTCTGCACTTGTCGTTTGGGGTTCGTTTGATATCGAACTAGAGTATTTTGTCAATAGCATTACGCATAAAAGAACGAAAACCAAAGAAATTGCCTTAACTTTTGATGACGGGCCGACTGAGTTTACTCCGAAATTTTTAGACATTCTGAAAGAGAAAAATGTAAAAGCCACCTTTTTCTGCATCGGAAAACAGATTGAAAAATATCCTGAAACGTTTCAGAGAATTATTGCAGAAGGACATTCAGTCGGAAATCATACCGTCTCGCATTCTGACAATACAGGATTTTTGTCAACTTCAAAAATGGTTGAAGAAATTGAGAAATGTGATGAAATTATCCTGAAAATTGGAAATATAACTACCCATTTATATCGACCGCCATTCGGAGTTACCAATCCCAATATTGCGAAAGCCATCAAAAAGACTCAGAAACAGAGTATCGGCTGGAATGTTCGTTCGTTTGATACGATTACAGACGATGAGAAAAAAATTTACCAAAAAGTTACAAAAGGATTAAAAAAAGGAAGCATCATTCTTCTCCACGACACCTCAGAAAAAACCTACCGCGTTTTGGTGGATTTATTAGTATTTTTGAAGGACAAAAATTATTCAACTTTTACGGTTGATTCCATTTTAAAAAATCAAAAAAAATGATTAAAAATATAGCATTTGGAGCATTTTTATTAATCTCAGGCTTCTTTTTTGCCCAAAATACAGCCATGTCCGGAGCGGAGGCTAAAGCGTTTGTAACCAAAGTTTCATCGGAAACAAAAGAAATAAAAACCCTGCAGAGCGATTTTACCCAGACAAAGAAATTAGACTTTCTGGATAAAAACATCGTAACCTACGGAAAAATGTCTTTAAAAACACCTAATATACTGAGCTGGAAATATACAAAACCTTACCAGTACAGCATTGTTTTCAGGGATAACAAAATTTTCATCAATGATCAGGGAAAAAAATCTTCGGTAGATGCCAAAAGCAAAACCTTTGAAAAAATCAATAAACTGATTGTCGGCAGCTCAAACGGACAGATGTTTAATGATCCTGAATTTTCTGTAACATATCTTAAGAATGCGAATTTTAATATCGCAAAATTTACTCCAAAATCGGCTCAATTGCTGAAATATATCAAGCAGATTGAATTGAGCTTCCCCAAAGGACAATCCACCGTCTCACAGGTTAATATGACGGAAGCTTCAGGAGATACCACGAATATAGTTTTCAAAAATACAAAGATCAATGCGCCGATTGCTGCTTCAGAATTCAGTTTATAGCCTGATTGTCTTACTGTTTGTTTCCTGTAAAACGTATAAACTCGCCGACGTAAAAACAGTTCCCAGTTCTGAAAAAACGGTTGAAAATCTTTATTTTTCGTCTCCGGAAGATTATATTTATAAATGCCAGATGGATATTTATAAAAATCATGTGAGCGGAATTTTAATAATCAAAAAAATCAGTGAAAAGACTCATCGAGTGGTAATGACCTCTGATTTCGGGAATAAATTAATAGATTTTGAAATTTCAGAGAATGATTTTAAACTCAACTATGTGCTCCCTGATTTAGATAAAAAAATCGTCATCAACTTTTTAAAAAACGACTTTCAGCATCTTTTAAGAAAGCAATATCCTGTGAATGAAAGTTTTGAAAATGAAAATTCCCGAATTTATCTTTCAAAAATGGATAAAAAAGCCTACTATTTATTCTTTAACAAAGAAAATGGCCTTCTGAAACAGATTATTTATACGAAAAATAATAAAGAGAAAATCGATTTTACTTTTGATTCGAAAAAACATATCTTCGCAGATAGTTTGAATCTTCAACATAAGGATTTTAAAATCAACATAAAACTATTTCAAATAACCGAAACTGAGAACTAAAACCATGAAAAAACTATCATTATTATTCATATTACTGATTTCAAGTGTATCTTTTGCACAAGTTACATTTAATCCGGGAATCAGAGCGGGAGCTAACTTTTCGCATTTTACAAATAACGAAAATTACAGTTATTATTGGGGCGAAAATTATCTGGAAAACCATAACGTAAATATGGATTTCAAAACCAAAACAGATTTCTATATTGGTTTTTTTGGAAATATTCGTTTTGCTAAATTTTATGCTTTGCAGCCTGAGATTAATTATTCAAGACAAGGAACAAAATTAGATACAAACGTTAATAACTGGAACGGAAAAACCCTTACTGCAACGTATGTTGGGGTACAATTGGTGAATAAATTTTACTTCAACAAATTCAATGTGCATTTTGGACCAACTTTGGAATTTTTGGTTGAAAATAAAAATTTTGAAGCTGAAAATGAAGTAGATCTTGGCCTAACTGCTGGTTTAGGTTTTGATATTACCAAAAATTTTGGTGTGGAAGCAAGAGTAAAAAAAGGCTTTATTCCTGTTTCTTACTTCAACAACAATCATTCAAACGTAACTTTCCAAACGGGAATTTACTATACCTTTAACATGAAAAAATAATCTTAATGCAGACTATTCTTACAGACTTTTATACTTTACAATCATACGAACAGGCAGAAAACGGAAGTTACCTTGCCCATATTACTTTAAATAAAGATCATGACATTTTCAAAGGTCATTTTCCGGGAAATCCTGTAACGCCTGGAGTCTGTATGATGCAAATCGTAAAAGAACTGACTGAAGAATTGACGGGGTTAAAATTATTCTTAAAAACCGCTTCCAATGTGAAATTTATGGCGATTATCAACCCGTTTGAAACGCCGGATTTAAAATTGCAACTCGATATTAAGGAAAATGACGAAGAGGTAAAAGTAAAAAACATCACGTCTTTTGGCGAGACTATTGCATTAAAAATGTCAGTAAACTATCAAAAACAGAACGTATGAAGCTTATCTTTTCATTCTTAACCGCCATTGTCCTTTTTTTTCAGTCGGGTCTTGAGTCTTTGAGGGACAGCTATGCAAAAGCAAATTCTTCAGAAGCCAATACCGAAGCCTTTATTGCGGTCGCTGAAAAACAGTCCGGATCGGATGCCGTAACCGCGGGTTATAAAGCCGCGGCAAAGATTATGGAGGCTAAAATTTCAAAAACCAACAGAAAAGCACTCGTAAAATCCGGAGCAACAAGTCTTGAAGCCATTGTAAAAAGCAATCCTAACAACGCAGAACTTCGGGTAATACGCATGAGCGTTCAGGAAAATATTCCGAAAATTGTAGGATACAGAGGAAGTCTTAAAGATGACAAAACATTTTTATTAAACAACTATCCTAAACAGAATACTGCTCTGAAAAACTATATTAAAAGATTTGCTGCGCAGTCCAAAACCATGACCGAGGCTGAAAAAGCAACTTTAAAATAAAATAATGACCCTGCCTGAAGTACAAAACGCAATTTCTGATAAGAAAATCTGTGTTTTAATACCTACTTACAACAATGCAAAAACTCTACATAGAGTGATTGACGGTGTACTGAATTACACCGAAAATATTATTGCGGTAAATGACGGCTCCACCGATTCTACTTTGAATATTTTAAATAATTATCATCAAATTGATGTAATTAATTTACCTGAAAATAAAGGAAAAGGCAATGCTCTCAAAACCGGCTTCAGAAAGGCAAAAGAATTAGGCTATGATTATGCAATAACCATTGATTCCGACGGGCAACATTATCCTGATGACATTCCGGTTTTTGTGGAAGCTCTGCTCAACGAACAAGAAGATGTTTTATTGATTGGTAACCGAAATATGGCTCAGGAAGGAATTCCGAAAAAAAGCAGTTTCGGAAACCGTTTCTCTAATTTCTGGTTCTGGTTTGAAACCGGAATTAAATTAGAAGATACCCAATCCGGCTATCGCCTGTATCCTTTACATAAAATTCCGAAAAAATATTTTACACCAAAATTTGAGTTTGAGATTGAAATTATTGTAAGAGCGGCATGGCGGCACGTTCCTGTAAAAAATGTACCGGTAAAAGTGTTATATGATCCTGCAGAAAGGGTTTCCCACTTCCGACCGTTCAGAGATTTTACTAGAATCAGTATTCTCAACACCATTTTGGTAACCATCACTTTGCTGTATATTATTCCGAGGAACTTTATAAATAATTTCAGAAAAAAAAGCTTTAAGAGATTTATTCAGGAAGACGTTCTGGAAAGCGACGGAACCAACCGCACAAAGGCTTTTTCCATTGCCCTCGGCGTATTTATCGGCCTCTCTCCTTTTTGGGGTTTTCATACGCTGCTCGTCATCTCACTGGCGGTACTTTTCAAGCTCAACAAAGTGCTCGCTTTTGTGGCTTCCAATGTCAGTTTACCCCCTTTTATTCCTTTTATTATCGCGGCTTCCCTGTTTTTAGGGGCGCCATTCGTATTGGGACAGAGCAGTATTTTAAGTCAGGATCTTAATTTTGAACTGGTTAAAAACAATCTTCTCCAGTATATTATCGGAAGTGCCATTCTGGCGACCACTTTATCACTGATTTCCGGAGTTGCCACTTTTCTGTTTTTAAATAAGGTAAATCCCGAGAATAATTAATTTTTTTCAGGAGCTGATTCCTGCTTTCGCTACTCGCTTTTTTGGGTTTCAACAGCCGCCGATAGCCAGCGCTATCAAACCCAAAAAGAGCTCAGACAGGCCGCTCAATCAGGGCTAGCGTTTTGTCATCAAAACAATTATTTCAACTTTTTCAACGTTTTCTTCAGATACTTTTCCACATTTTTCCGATCCGGAACGGTTGTAATTTCTTTCGTTAACGCTTTTTCAAATTCTGTTTTAGCGCGCTGATAATTTTTCAGCCTATAATAATATTTGCCCGCCAGATCATATCCCAACCAAAAATCCGGATTCAATGCCTGAAATTCGGCTGTAAAATCTTCACTTAACAAAATATGACCTTTGTCTATCGCATCTGTGATTTCTGACTGCATTAATTTATAACGTTCAAAATGTTCAAACTCTACAGAATCTGCAAAAGGATCTTTCGCAATATTTAAATCTGACTTTGAAAAAATTCCACTTTTCAGCCTTTTATCGGAAAAAATTTCATTCAGATCATAACAGACGAATGTACCTAACTGGTATGGATTAGAAGATACCCACACCAATCTTTTCTCGGGCGAAAAAATAACCGCATGATGCGCCAACAGCTGATTAATCGCCTTTTCATTTCCAAATCCGATCTTCTCGCCCTTCAAACCGCTTTTATCCCGTAAAATCGAAGCCATTTTCTCAGGATTCAGTTTTTTACTGGTCTTTAAAAGTTCCTGCAATTTTTCATAGCGATATTCCGAATGACTTTCTGCCATTTGTTTCTGATTTCTTTTATCATCTTTATAAGCCTCCGACTGGAAGTGATTCGTACAAAAAATTCGGCTTGTATTTTCAACTTTGTACACTCCAAAATTATCCGGAGAAACTTCAATAATCACCGCATTTTTATCGTGGGCACTTCCCACCAGAATGGATTCTGAAACGAAAACCTTACGTTTTCGGGCAATAGCAATCGCCTCATCAATATTTTTGGCATATTGCAGAATCTCTTTGGTCACCAAAGATATAGGCGTTTTGGCCGTTAAGGGAATTTTAGATTTTCCGGCATTAATGGTCACGCTAAGTCCTTCTTTATTCATTCCCGAGACCACGCCAATCATCCCCGGCCAGCTAACCGACAGATAAGGAATCCCATCTTCCGGATCTACCAGTTGCACCAACTTGTTTTTAGCAAATTCATCTCCAACATAAAAATCAAAATTCCTTCCGATCAGCAAATCGCCATCCTCCGTATTATCATTCCAGACCGCCAGAGAAGTACAGCCCACAACCATTAAATCCTGCATGGCATGGCCAATATCGTGGGCACCGTGGAGATAAATGCTGCGTGAAAATTTTGGTGCTATAAAATCATATCTGTCCGAAGAATATTGAGAGAGCCCGTATAATTCTGCCTGAAAATCTTCACGAATATTCAGATACATTTTCCGGTTATACCATTTCAGAAAACCTCTCAGCAAATGCTGTTTCAATCGAGAAGGAACAAAATCTTCCACTTTTGAAAAGAAAATCTCTTCCTGCTTCTGCATAAGATTTTGAGTCAGTGCGCCGTTATTATAGCCCAGCTGCAAAGGATTTCCTTTAATATAAAGCTCCCAGAGCTGCTGCTTGTTTTTTGTTAAATAATTTTTATTGAAACTAAAAGTGGAATCATTAATTTTTTCGACTTTCGGAACTTCAAGCGAATATTCTTGTATTTCGGGAATATGTTTCGTCGATTTTCTTACTCCGCAAGAGGAAAGAAGAAGGCTAAGAAAAAATATGCTGAAAAAACGGAGGCACAACTCTGCTTTTTCAAATCGATACTTTTTATGACGTCCCGCATCATTGCGAATGAGATCAGTCAGTATATTATTCTTCTTCACCTTTATTTTCATTAATCATTTGGGTTAATCTGAGGTCAATTGTTTCTTTTCCCACTATTTCAGCGCAGGTATTAAAGGCTCCGATCGTACAGCCCAAAATTCCGTGCATATTTACAGATTGCCCTGTCAGAAAAAGGTTGCTGATCTTTGTTCGGGGAGAAACCATCGTTTTCAAAGGATTTTCCGAACTTTTGATGTATCCGTACATATTGCCTTCAAAACTCCCGATATAATCTCTGTAAGACAACGGGGAAGAGGTGTGGATATGCTGAATACACGCTCTGATATCCGGAATTTTCTTTTCCAACGCATCAATCATCTTTTCTGCTTTCTCCTTTTTGAACTGATCATACAGTTTCCCTCTTTCATGCTCATCTGCTACCGTGTTGAAGGTTTTTTTCCATTCGGTGACTTCATCAAAATTCATATAAGAAATGGCGGTCAGGCTCTCTGCAAATTCCGGATAATGCCTGGAAGGGGTTGAAGAAAGCATATATGTCGCCGGCCATGACTTTTTCTCGTAACGATAGGCATTCCAGACCAGTTCTTCATCAGAATAATGGTAAATATTATAATTAAAACCGGCAATACTCTGAGGTTTCAAAACGATGTAAACACTGAAACATGAGGAAGCGGGTTCCCAGCTCATTACTCTGTTGACAAAAGATTTTTTTAATCGCTCTTCCCCAATCAATTGAATGGTGGAACGAATTTCTATATTAGAAATAAACTGTTTCGCCCCATATTCTTTCCCCGATTGGGTTCTTACAGCACATAATTTTTGATCTTCATTAAAAATAAATTCAGAAACCTCAGCATGTCTGTGAATTTCTGCACCGTAAGCTCTCAGTTTTTTGATCAACAATTTCGAGATCTGGCTTCCTCCTTTTATGCATTTGTACGCACTCTGAATATACGAGTTAACCGTTAAAGCATGCACATAAAAAGGGGTATTTTCGGAATCTCCGGCGTATAAAAAATTGGATCCCAGCAAAACAGACTGCAGTTTTGTATTCTGGGTTAAAGATTCTATAAATCTTCTGGTATTGAGATGAAGAATTTCTTCATTATACTGCTCTTTTCCGATAAGATTATATCTTGGAAAATAGCTGCAAACGCGCTGTATTTCTTCACAGTAATTTTCTATATTCTCCCTTTCTTCGGGAAAATATCCGGACAACTGCTCAACAAAATTTTCGTAACCCTGAGCATGAGGGTATTCTGTGTCATCATCACCAAAAGTAATTTTGTCGTAGCCGTCTTCATTCATTTTCTGAAGCTGAAGCTCATCCATAATTTCCAGATAAGAAAAAAACTGATGAAGATTTTGTCCTTTGGAAAGACCTCCCAGATAATGAACTCCTGTATCGAAAATAAGTTTATCCCGGGAAAAAGTCTGTAAATTCCCTCCAAACTGGTTGTTTTTCTCCAGAATACAGACCTTAAGACCCTCTTTCGCCAAAATAAGTGCCGAAACAAGACCTCCCAATCCGCTGCCGATTACAAGTATGTCAAATTCTGTTTTCAAAGGAGGAAAATGTTTTCTTTAAAGTTAAGAAATTTAGAAAATAAAAGTCGATTTGTTATGCTGAAAGCATCTCGACACCGCTTCAATTCCTAAGGAAGGACAAACTATGCAGATAGCCATGAGGTACAAATAAAAACTTACCAATGAATTCTAAACCTTAATGATTTGATTTATATTAGTTTTATCGGCGTAAAAGTAGGAAATTTAATCAATATCATCCCAAAAATCAAAATAATTGAACCATTGAAGAGGATATTTTTTGATCATGGACTCCAGATTTTGTGTGTAAGAGTTTAAAAGTCCCTGTGCATCTCGTTTCTTCACCTGCTGAGCCACTCTTGCGTACAAATGATAATGAAGATTTTTTTCTTTCATTACATATACATACACCACCGGAACGCCCAATCTTGAGGCAATTAGGAAAGGACCTGCGGGAAATTTCGCCGTTTTGCAAAGCAACTCCCCTTCCAGAAACTTTGAACCTTCAAAATAGCGGTCCCCGGTAAAGCAAATCAGTTCATTTTTAGATAAGGCTTCATTAATGTCGAAAATATGCGACATATCCTCTTTTACATAAATAAATTTGATATTGCTTTGCTTAACAGAAACACTTTCAAGATATTCTTTAATTATAGTCACTTCCTGATCTGTTGTCACTAAATTAATCTGACAATCGAAATCGATATCGGCAAAAAAGTGTTCTGCAATTTCGAAATTCCCGATGTGTGCACTAATTAAGACACCCCCTTTTTTTTCGGCTAGAAGATTACGGAGATTTTCAATTCCGTCGAACTCATAAGTATATTTTTCTCTTAAGCCTGCTGAAATTGCCGTTTTATCAATAAGAATTGTCCCGAAAGTGAAATAGTTTTTAAATAATGAAATTTTTGTTTTCCAGTATCCGTAATTCAGCCTTTTGCGGAAATAGTATCGGTAATATCTGTTGCTGTTTTTTTCGAAAATAAAGTAATACAGCGCCACAAAATAAAGAACGAAATATGAACTCCGGATTCCGATATTTCTAATGCACCAGACAAAAATTTGGTAGCCCAAAATTGTGCCTTTAGATTTACCTTTCCATTTGTTCATAGTATTAATTTATCAATGAGCAATATATCCGTCTAACAATGTAACAATATGTTAAACATTGGTAACTGTTAAATTGGTAGATTATTACATTAAATTAGAGTAAATTTTTAATCGATAATTATGCGTTTTTTTCAGTGATTTTGTTTTCAATCGTAGTATAGAAATCATCGAATGTGACTACCTTTTTAAAGTCGGCTTCGCCCAATTTCACTCCGAAATTAGATTCTATGACCACAACCATATCAATATAGTCCAGACTATCTAAGCCCAGAGTCTTTTTAAAGTTCGCTTCATTGCTGATTTCCTCGCCATCTACTTCAAATTCATTCACTAGAAAGTCGTTGACGATCGCAACAATTTTTTCCCTGTCCATGTTTTTAATCAAATTTTTTAACAATTAATGCTGAATTGGTCCCCCCAAATCCAAAAGAATTCGACAAAAATACATCAATTTTTTGACTTTTTGTTTCTGCTATCAAATTTATCTTTTGTGCCTCATCGTCAGGGTTTTCCAGATTGATATTCGGGGCTACAAAATCGTTTTGCATCATCAAAATAGAGTAAATAACTTCACTTGCGCCTGCCATCCAGCATTCGTGACCCGTCATGGATTTTGTAGAGCTTACAGGAACTTCGCTTCCGAAAATTTCATAAATCGCTCTGGCTTCATTCGCATCACCAAGAGGCGTAGAAGTGGCATGTGCATTAATATAATCAATATCTTCCACCTGCAAACCAGATTGTTGCAGCGCTCTGTTCATGGCTAAAGCAGGCCCATCGACATTGGGTGTCGAAATATGTCCTCCGTTGGACGAAAATCCGTAGCCAACGATTTCAGCTAAAATAGGAGCCCCTCTTTTTTGGGCAGATTCTAAGCTTTCAACGATTAAAGAGGCCGCTCCACCACTGGGGATTAAGCCATCCCGATCTTTATCAAAAGGTCTTGAAGCCTTGGTAGGTTCATCTTCCCGCACCGAGAATACGCCAAGACCATCAAAACTAGCCATAGAATATTTGTTGGTTTCCTGAGCTCCGCCACAGACAATCATATCCTGAAATCCATTTTTAATCATCATATACGCCAGTCCCAAAGAATGAGAACCGCTTGCGCAAGCCGCACTGATGGTTAAGTTGATTCCTCTTAATTTAAAAATCGTGGAAAGATTCATGGTTACCGTGGAGTTCATGGATTTGAAAATCGCTCCGGATCCCATTAATGTAGTATCTTTTTTTTCTCTTGCGATGTCAATAGATTCCACAACCGCCTGAGAAACACTGTCGTTTCCGTATAAAATTCCGACTTCATTATGATCTAGGAAATCCTGGTCGATATTGGCCTGTTTCAGAGCATCGAGTGTTGCAATATAAGCATATTCGCTCTCCTCACCCATGCTTACACGCTGTCTTCGGTTCAACAGATTTTTCAGATCCGGTTTTGGAACAACACCGGTTAATCCCGACCGAAAGCCGAATTCTTTTCTCTCGTCAACCAAAACAATACCGGACTTCCCCTGAAAAAGTGATTCTTTCACCTCATCCAGAGAAGTTCCAATGCAGGAATAAATTCCCATTCCGGTAATTACAACCCTATTTTCCATTTAAAATTCAAGGTTTTAGGCTTTAGGTTTTAGGTGGCAGCTAATAACTGCTACCTTTTATCTGCTACCTGATTTTATGAATAGATTCCTCCGTTAATATTAATTATTTCGCCTGTAATGTATGATGACTTTTTAGAGGCTAAAAATGCAACTAAATCTGCAACTTCTTCTGCTTCGCCGAATCGGTTGGCAGGAATCATCGCTTTCAATTCATCTTCATTAAAATCCTGAGTCATATCTGTTTTAATAAAGCCCGGTGCCACGGCATTAACCGTGATATTTCTTTTGGCCACTTCCTGAGCCAGCGCTTTCGTAGCTCCAACCAAAGCACCTTTTGCTGCTGAATAATTGGTTTGTCCTGCCGTTCCTTTAACACCGGAAACAGAAACCATATTGATAATTCGTCCGTATTTATTACGCAACAGTTTCTGAATAAAGAAATTCGTTACGTTAAAAAAGCCATTCAGACTCGTGTTAATTACTGCATTCCAGTCTTCACGTGGCATCCACATGAATAATCCGTCTCGGGTAATACCTGCATTATTAACGATGATCTCAACAACAGCTTTCGGATTGTTATCCTGCCATTCTGTTAAAACCTTCTCCGTTTCTTCCGCATTTCCCACATCAAATTTAAGGATTTCTCCGGTAGATCCCAATTCCTGAACTTTAGCTAAAGTTTCCTTCGCGGCAGCTTCGTTTGAAGTATAATTAATTAGAATATGTTCTGTTTTTTCCTCCGCCAGTTTAATACAGATTGCTCTTCCGATTCCTCTGGAGCCCCCTGTTACAATTGCACATTTCATGTCTTAGTGTTCGTTTTTAAAAGTCAGTTTTTCATCTTTAGTTTAAACAATTCATTATATCAAATAATTACATTGCTTTCAAATATTTCTTCACTTCTTCCAGATAAGGATACATTACCATATCATTGGAGAACGCAGGAATGATCATTCTTATTTCATCATACAGTTTTTTTGTTGAAGATGATACTTTATCCTGAAAACCAAGATATTCAATAGCCTGAATAATTGTAATGGCTTCAATGGTTAAGACTTCGAAAGCATTTTCAACAACTTTTCTGCAGATAACCGCAGCATTGGTTCCCATACTCACGATATCCTGATTGTCGTTATTATTCGGAATACTGTGAACATACATCGGATTAGACAGCATCTGGCTTTCTGCCGTAGTAGAAGTTGCCGTAAACTGAACACCCTGCATCCCGAAATTAAAACCTAACTTACCCAAATTGACAAAAGGAGGTAAAATTTCATTGATTTTAGCATTCAAAAGATAATTTAATTGTCTTTCGGCCAACATCGTTAATTTCGTAACTACGATTTTCAGCTTATCCATCTCCAGAGAAATATAGTCTCCATGAAAGTTTCCTCCATGATAAACGTGTTGGTCTTCCACATTGATAATCGGGTTATCATTTGCAGAATTTATTTCATTTTCCAATACTTTCTCCGTATATTCCAAGGTATCCAGAACGGGTCCCAAGATCTGGGGAACACATCTCAGCGAGTAATATTCCTGTACTTTTTCTTTAAAAACCTTTTCCTGCTCTTCGAAATGAGTATAGAGATGATCTGCTCTTTTTCTGATCAGTTTGCTGTCGGATAAATGCTCGCGCATTCTGGCTGCAACTTTCTGCTGTCCGGCATGCAATTTTGTTCCGTTCAGGACTTCAGAAAAATGATCATCATAGGCCTGAACAATTTCGTTGATCGCACAGGATAGTTTAATGGAAATATCCGTCAACTGATTGGCTTTATGCGCATTCACAACTCCAATTCCAGACATAACAGAAGTTCCGTTCATTAAAGCTAAACCTTCACGAATCTCGACCTGAATCGGCTCTAAATTTTCAGCTTCAAAGACCTCTTTTGTAGCTTTTCTTTCTCCTTTATAAAAAACCTCCCCTTCACCAATTAAAACCAGAGCCAAGTGAGCCAGCTGAACCAGATCACCGCTTGCGCCAACCCCTCCGTGTTCAAAGATCAGTGGCGTAATATCTCTGTTTATTAATTCTTTAAGCAGATAAATTACCGATTGATGAACGCCTGAATTTCCAAGAGACAAAGTGTTGAGCCTTGCCAGCATACACGCCTTCACCTCATCAGCAGGAAGCGGATTTCCGATACCTGAAGAATGGCTTCGGATCAGATTATACTGAAGCTGGTGGGTATCTTCATCGCTGATCTTAAACTGCGCCATCGGGCCAAAACCGGTGTTCACCCCGTATATTACTTTATGCTTTGAAAATTCTTTTAAAAACTGAAAACTTTTATCCACTCTGGCAATAAGTGTTGCATCCAGTTCTATCTTTTCATTCTCAATAATGATTTTTTTGAAGTCGTTCAGTTCTAAAAAGTTATTTATTTTCATTAATTAAAAAGTAATAAAATATAATTTTGTAAATATTAATTAATTGTCATTAATTTTGCGGCAAAGATAGAGGTTATTATTAAAATAAAAAATCAAAGATGAGCAAAGAATTTGTTGACGTTCTCGTAATCGGTGCAGGACCCTCCGGATGCGTATCTTCTTCATACCTAAAGAAGAACAACGTCAGCGTAAAAGTTGTAGAAAAGACAAAATTTCCGAGATTGGTTGTCGGCGAAAGCTTAATACCAAGAGTGATGGATCATTTTTATGAAGCCGGGCTTTTTCCTGCTTTGGATAAAATGGGTTTTGAAAAAAAATTGGGAGCACGTTTCCTTCGCGGCGACGAGGTCTGCATTTTTGATTTCAGCAATAAATTCGGGGAAGGCTGGGACTGGACCTGGCAGGTTCCGAGAGCTGATTTTGATGATGTCTTAGCTCAGGAAGTCATCAATAAAGGAATTGATCTTGAATTTGAAACCGAAGTGATCGGGATTCAGTTCAACGGGACAGATTCTATCACCACCGTTAAAAATAAAAATGGTGAAACGAAGGAAATTCATGCTAAATTCGTGATCGACTCCAGCGGTTACGGAAGAGTTTTACCGAGACTTTTAGATTTAGAAAAACCTTCAAAGCTTTCTCCTCACTCCGCTATTTTTTCTCATGTGAAAGACATCAACAGAGAAGAAGGAACGGAAGGGACTTTAATTTCTTTTGATATTATTGAAACCGAAGTCTGGCTATGGGTAATCCCTTTTTCAAACGGAAACACAAGTGTAGGCATCGTTGGCCCGACAGAATATATCGATCAGTTATCCGAAAATGGAGATCCTGCAGAAGCATTGAGAAAAGCAATTTCCCTTTCGGATTATTATGTAAAACGTTTTGGAGAGGTAGATTTCCTTTTTGAACCGAAACATTTGAAAGATTATTCCTGTTCTGTAAAACAATTATATGGCGATGGATATGCATTAACTGGAAATGCTTCTGAATTCCTGGATCCTGTGTTCTCATCAGGAATGGCTTTTGCCACGGAAGGCGGAATGACCGCAGCAAAATTAGCATTAAGACAATTAAACGGCGAAAAAGTAGACTGGCAAAAAGAATTCGCAGATTATATCCTGTATGGTGTTGATGTTTTCACCACCTACGTAAAAGAATGGTACACGGGTAATCTTCAGGAATTATTTTTTCATCAACCGGAAAATCCCGATGTTAAAAGAAAAATATGTGCTGTTTTGGCAGGCTATGTCTGGAATAAGAAGAATACCTTCGTAAGAATACACGATACCGCAATAAAAAACCTTGCTGAGTTTATTAAAACGGAGAAGCAAGAACAAAAACAATCATAAAAAAAGGTCTGAATTTTCAGACCTTTTTTGTTTTATTTAATCGCTTTTTTAATTTCCTTGCTAATTTCTTTGCCTGTCTTTTCGTAGGCTGCCGCAATTCTTCCGTATTCCATTCCGTAATCTACTTTACTTCCGACGCCTTCTATTTTATCGCCTTTTATGGTAGCTAAAACATTGGTGGGATTTGCCGTTTCTACAATGGTAATTTCTGAAGATAATTTCCCGGGTTGCATTACAAAACCACTCCAACCAGCATACATCCATTTCGGATGAATAATTAAAGTATATTTAGCTTCAACATTTTGGCTGAATTTAATTTTCTTTGATTTGTTTAAACCTTCGATAAACTTTTCTGTCCAAACCATTTCCACATTCTTTTCCCAAGTTTCAATCCAGATTTTCCAGGCTGCTTCGCCTTTTTTTTCTATCGTTTCTTTTTGTCTTCTATTTAAATATTCGGTTTCAGTAAAATTATCAGCCTGAAAAAGCGGAGACCCATAATTGCGTTCCACATTCACTTCTGTTTGTCCTTTTAGAAAACTCAGGTTTCCCGATTCTATCGTCAGTTTATTTTGAGCAAAAATAGTCGTGCTTATTATCACAAATAGCCCTAGAAACAATTTTTTCATAGTTTATAATTTTAATTGAATTAAAGATTTATGTTTTATTTTTTAGTATAATGATTCACTTTTAGCGCCAGCATTTTTGAAGTTTTTGCATAGCATTCTGCAATTCGGTCGTTATTATTTGGAATTCCAATTACATTATCACCTGTTGCTTTAATCCCTTCAACGACCATTAAAACATTGCTTGGATTATCCGTTGCCACAAAGCTCATTTTAGTATTTAATTGCGCAGGATCATTCATTATTCCGGCAAACCAGCCCTGATAAACCCATGTGGGTTCTACGATGAGCGTATATTTTGTCATCTCGAAATTGGTCGCCGCTTTTATATCTGTATTCTTATTCCAGGAAGCCAAAAATTTCTCCTGAAAAGTATTTGTTTTTGAATATTCCCAATCTTTTTTCCATTTCTCTGCTTCTTCTTTCCCGCTAGATTTCTCAATATCTTCCATTCTATCGGCAATATATTGATCTTCTGTAATTTTTTTCTTGGCAAAAGTTACCCCTTCAAATTTAAAAACAATTTTTATGAATTTCTGACCTTTCAAAAAGTTGTAATCTCCTGAAATTACTTTTACTCTTTGCGCCATCAAGCATGATGAAAGAGCTATTAAAAATAGAAATAAAGTTTTTTTCATGGTGTTTTTATTTTATCTTAAATCTACAAAATTAATCGGTTTTCTACTGTTTGGGTTAAACACTGTTTTAGACAAAATCTCAAACTCAATCAATTCAATTTTCGGACTCACCCTCAATTTCGCACGAAAATGATCTCTCACTTCATTCACAAAGCTTTCTGCATCACTTGCTGTGCTTATTTTAATGATAATTTCATCCAACCCGATTTCATTCGACTGAATAACGATCTGATAGCAGAGAATTGTATTGAAATCATTTAAAATATCGTTCATTGCCGGCGGATACAAAGTTGTTCCCTTGTATTTGATCATCTGTTGTTTTCTTCCGACTACAGGCCCCAACCTCATCGTATTTCTTCCGCACGGGCAAGGTTCATAATGCGCTTTCACAATATCTCCCGTTTTAAATCGTAACAAAGGAATTGCTTCCACACCTAAAGTTGTGATTGTTAATTCTCCACTTTCGCCTTCTTGCACTGGATTTCCTTCATCGTCAAGAATTTCGGTAATAATCAATTCCGGATGATGATGCCCGCCTCTTTGCTCTTCGCATTCCGTAAAAGCCGTACTCATTTCTGTGGAAGCATAGGTTGAGAATAACTGAATATTCCATTTTCCCTTAATTTTCTGAGAAAGAATATTATCTGTAAAATCCTGATTTTTGATGCTTTCACCAATGCAAACCGCGCCATAAACGCTGGAATTTTTGTAATCAATTCCATTTTTTTCGGCATAATCGATCATTTTTAGCAAAAACGACGGAACGGTAATTAAATATTTTGGTTGATATCTGAAAATGGAATCCCATTGCAGCTCCGGAATTCCGGGTCCCATTCTGACAACACTTGCACCCATTTTTCTTAATCCCAGAAAATAGGCGAGCCCCGCCATGAATCTTTTATCAATGGTCGTAATCATCTGGACGACATCTCCTTTTTGAATTCCTGCACAGGCAAAAGAAATTGCCTCGTTATAGGCCAGTCTTTCCAGATCATTATCCGACAAACCGAATGTCACCGGATCGCCCAATGTTCCGGAAGTCGTGCTGTAATCCACAATTTTATCCTGCGTAATACAAAAAAATGCATCGTTATTCTGCTGAATATCATTTTTTGACGTTGTCGGGATTTTCTGCAGATCTTCCACCGTCTGAATATCCGAAATACTGATCTTATTTTCTTTGAATATTTTTTGATAAAAAGGCGAATTGTTTTCAAGATAAATCAATAGTTCCTGAAGTTTTTGCTCCTGAAACTTTTTGATGTCCTGACGGTCTGATTTTTCGATTGATGGATAGAATTCCAATGGTTTTATTTTTAAAGGACAAATTTATTTAAAATTAAAAGATTGAATGATTAAAAATTTAAAAATTGGACTTATTATATATTTCGCCACGAATTTTCACAGATGAATACATTTTTACTTTATAATTATTCGTGAATTCGTGGCAAATAAATTATCGTTGAAAAGCGAAAGTCTGCGTATTTATATTTCCTGCAGTATTAACCGTTATTACTTTCAAAATATGAGAACCTGAACCTTTCGGACATTTTTCATCAAAAAAGTAGACGAAATCATCTTTTATTCTGGCAAATCGAAGCCATTTTCCGTCTAATTCTGCTCGAAAAGATTCTATATCGCCGATTTTTGTGCTTCCTTTTAAGCGTAATAAATCTGTTGTAACCAATGCTCCTTCTTTCCACCCCGGAGTAACGGAAGGCAAGCTTTTATCCAATAATAATTTCGCTGTTCCCAGCCTGTTGAATTCCCCTTCTGCCCAATCGCCCTTCCATTTTGGTTTGATAAAATTTTTATCGCTTCCATAATTGAGTTCCATCACCGTTTTATCTTTTTCTTCGTTGGATAATTTCTTATTTGATTTAATTTTCAATGTAAAATGATCATGAATCGGAATGTATGGACTGTTTAAAATGATCGCATTTGAAACAGCATCTGCATCTGGTTTTTCAGACATAGTAAAGTTCACCTCATCATAAACCGCATTTTTGGTTAAATTGATTTCCGCATTTTCTGTTTTGATTGTTTTTGATTCGTTGGAAGAAACCGTTTTATTGCTTGACAAAATTTTATCTGATACATTACTCAACTGAACTTTCGTCGTGAACCTGCCTGTATTTCCATTAACATCTTTCAAAATAATTTCAATCGTATGAATATCGTTATCCTGAAGATTTATTATACCATCCGAACCCGAACTGTAATTCAATAATTTTATTCCCGGTAAATTCGATAAATGCTGAATGCTCATTTTATCACGGACAAATTTTGTATAATCTACGCAACCATTAATGTAACGTGTATCATTGTAATGAATTCTGTCAATTTTAAAACTGTAAACCAATTTTCCATCCATCAACAATTCGGCATCATAAATTCCAAGATTAAAACCTTGATTCACTTTATCCACTGCTTTAATCGCAAAGCTGATCTCTGGAGAATTGACCTGAATGATATTTGAAGTATAAACATTTCCTGCTTTTTTCACGGCAACGCCATTCGCTCCAGGTTCATACGTGCTAAAACGGCGATCATACCAATACAATCCACTAATAATCGGAGCAATTCCATCAGGAATATTGAAACCAAAAAGCAAAGGATTAATACATTCCTCCGTTTTGCTATCCCGAATTTCAAAATGCAAATGCGGTCCAGCAGAACCTCCTGTATTTCCGCTCAACGCAATCAATTGTCCTTTCGTTACAGGGAACTGGTTCGGTGAAAAGCTGATATCCTGTTCCCATTTTTCATCTTTGTACTGTTGATTTTTGACGAATTCATCTAGTTTGTCGAAATATTTATTCAAATGAGCATAAACGGTTGTGTAGCCATTCGGGTGAGTAACATAAACTGCATTTCCGAAACCGTAACGTTCTACTTTTATTCGACTTATATAACCATCTGCAGCGGCAACAACCGATAAGTTTTCCTGACTGTTGGTTCGGATATCCAATCCCATGTGAAAATGATTGGAACGGACTGCGCCGAAATTGGCAGCAAGATTGATCGGAATATTTAAAGGATTTCTGAAATAACCTTGAGGATAGTTTTGAGAAAATGTCGTTATGCTATTAATTAAACAGACAAGAAGAATCAATTGGGAATAGATTTTCATACAAATGGTTTTAAGCGTTATTTTAAAATTACGAAAATTCCCTTTATATCCCACAGATTTCACGAATTTCCACAGATAATTACTTTAAAAATCTGCGTCATCTGCTTAAATCTGCGTGAGAGTAAATTTAAGTTTCGGCTAAAGCCAATTTGAAAACATTTTAAGTTAAGCACGCTGAAGCACGCTCCTACTGATAAAAGTTGCAGGAATTTTTAGGAAACTTTTTAAAAATCGATTCAAAAAATTAACTTATTCACCATTGATAATTCACAAAAATCTAACCCAGCTATTTATATTTCTGAAACAGAACTTTTTAATAGGAGATCTCAAAATAAAACATATATTATAAACCGACAAATTTTAGTAAATTTGCCAACTTAATTAATCAACGATATTGAGATATTACAATGAGCCAATTTAAAGAATACAAAAACCTCAACCTTATTGACGTAGCAGAGAATGTAGCGGAATTTTGGAAACAAAATAAAACTTTCAATAAAAGTGTTGAGATTCGTGAGGGGCAACCTGAGTTTGTTTTTTATGAAGGACCGCCTTCAGCAAACGGTATGCCCGGGATTCACCACGTAATGGCCAGAGCTTTAAAGGATATTTTCTGTCGTTATCAGACCCAGAACGGAAAGCAGGTTTTCCGTAAGGCGGGTTGGGATACACACGGACTTCCGGTAGAACTTGGCGTGGAAAAGGAATTAGGAATCACTAAAGAAGATATTGGCAAAAAAATTTCTATTGAAGATTACAACAAGGCATGTCGTGAAGCGGTAATGCGTTATACGGACGTCTGGAACAACCTTACCGAGAAAATCGGTTATTGGGTTGATCTTGAAGATCCGTATATCACGTATAAATCAAAATACATGGAGACGGTTTGGTGGTTGTTGAAGCAATTGTATGATAAAGGATTATTGTACAAAGGCTACACGATTCAGCCTTATTCTCCAAAAGCAGGAACCGGACTGTCTTCACACGAAGTCAACCAGCCGGGTGCTTACCGTGATGTTTCTGATACAACGGTGGTGGCTCAGTTTAAAACATTACCGGAAACATTACCTTCATTTTTACAAGGTTTTGGAGACGTACACTTCTTAGCCTGGACGACAACTCCCTGGACGTTGCCTTCTAACACAGCCTTGACCGTAGGTCCGAAAATCGATTATATTTTAGTTAAAACTTTCAATCAATATACTTTTGAGCCGATTAATGTTGTTTTGGCTAAAGCTTTATTCTCAAAACAGTTCGGAAAAAAATATGGTGAGGGAACAGAGGAAGATTTTATAAATTTCACCCCTGACACCAAAGTGATTCCTTACCAGATCTTAACAGAATTCAAAGGAGCTGATTTGGTTGGAATTAAATATGAGCAGTTATTACAGTACGCTCTTCCTTACCAAAATCCTGAAAATGCGTTCAGAGTAATTTCCGGAGATTTCGTGACGACGGAAGACGGAACAGGTATTGTTCACACCGCGCCGACTTTTGGTGCCGATGATGCGAAAGTAGCCAAAGAAGCGCAGCCTGAAGTTCCGCCAATGTTGGTTTTAGATGAAAATGAAAACCCAATTCCATTAGTAGATTTACAGGGAAGATTTTTATCTGTCGTAAACGACGAAATCTATGGTTTTGCCAATGAATATGTAAAAGGAGAATACCTTAGCGAAGACGAAAAAAATGCAGAATTAGATATCCAGAAGGATAAATTAAAGGCCATCATTTCAGATTTAAGAGCTTATCTTTCTGTAGACGAAAGAATTGCTTTAAAATTAAGAAAAGAAAATAAAGCTTTTAAAGTTGAAAAATATGTTCACAGTTACCCACACAGCTGGAGAACAGATGAGCCGTTATTATACTACCCGTTGGACTCCTGGTTTGTGAAAATGACCGCTGTTAAAGACAGATTGGTCGATTTAAACAAAGAAATCAACTGGAAGCCAAAAGCTACCGGAGAAGGACGTTTCGCGAACTGGCTGGAAAACGTAAACGACTGGAATCTTTCCCGTTCAAGATATTGGGGAATTCCTTTGCCAATCTGGAGAACAGAAGATTTGAAGGAAGAAAAAATCGTGGGTTCTGTAGAAGAATTGTATAACGAGATTGAAAAATCGATGGCAGCAGGTTTCATGACAGAAAATCCGTTCAAAGATTTTGAAATCGGAAATATGTCTGAAGAAAACTATGCTTTGGTTGATCTTCACAAAAATATCGTTGATAAAGTAATTTTAGTTTCAGATTCAGGAAGAGCGATGAAGCGTGAAAGCGACTTGATCGACGTTTGGTTCGATTCAGGCTCGATGCCTTATGCGCAGCTGCACTATCCTTTTGAGAATAAAGAATTAATAGACAATAAGAAAGCTTTCCCGGCAGATTTTATTGCAGAGGGCGTTGACCAGACTCGTGGTTGGTTCTACACGCTTCACGCGATCGGAACGGCAGTTTTTGATTCTGTTGCTTATAAAAATGTAATGAGTAACGGTCTCGTTTTGGATAAAAACGGGGTAAAAATGTCAAAATCCAAAGGAAACGGAATTGATCCTTTTGAAACATTAGCCGTTTACGGACCGGATGCTACCCGTTGGTATATGGTTTCGAATGCGAATCCTTGGGAAAATCTGAAATTCGACATCGAAGGAATTGATGAAACGAGAAGAAAATTCTTCGGAACATTATACAACACCTATTCATTCTTTGCTTTGTATGCCAATGTTGACGGATTTAATTATTCTGAAAAAGAAGTTGAAAACCGACCGGAAATCGACCGATGGATTTTATCTGAATTAAATTTATTAATCAAAGAAGTTAAGGCGTTCTACGAAGATTACGAACCGACAAGAGTGGCAAGAGCGATCAACACTTTTGTGAATGATAATTTATCCAACTGGTACGTAAGATTATGCAGAAGACGTTTCTGGAAAGGAGATTATTCTGAAGATAAGATCTCGGCTTACCAGACTTTATATACTTGTCTTGAAACGGTTGCCAAATTATCGGCGCCAATTGCTCCGTTCTTTATGGATCAGCTGTATCAGGATTTAAATAAAGTAACAGGCAAAGAAACTGCAGAATCTATTCACTTAACAGATTTCCCGGTTGCGGATGAAAGCTTAATTGATACCGATTTGGTTGAAAAAACGCATCTAGCACAAACTATTACGAGCATGGTCTTCTCTTTGAGAAAGAAAGAGAACGTAAAAGTTCGTCAGCCATTGCAAAAAGTATTAATTCCTGTTTTAGATAAGAAAACTGAAGAGCAAATTTCTGCGGTTTCAGAATTGATTAAACAAGAAGTAAATGTTAAAGAAATACAATTAATTAACGCGGAAGAAGCCTCTGATTTAATTGTAAAACAAATTAAACCGAACTTTAAAACATTAGGTTCAAGACTGGGAAAAGATATGAAAGCGGTTGGTGGTGAGATTGCCAGTCTTTCTGCAGACCAAATTTCAACGCTTGAAAAAGAAGGAAAAATTGAAATCCAAGGATATGAAATTACCCTGAATGATGTGGAAATTTCAACAAAAGATATCCCTGGATGGACGGTAACTTCTGACGGAAAAACAACTGTGGCATTAGATTTGACGCTAACAGAAGAATTAAAATCGGAAGGGATTGCGAGAGAATTTATCAATAGAGTTCAGAACCTTAGAAAAGAAAAAGATTTTGATTTAACAGACAGGATTAACATCACTTTGGAGGAAAATTTTCCTTTCTTAAATGATGTTAAAAAAAATGAAGAATATATTTCATCAGAAGTCTTGTTAAATAAAATAGAAATTGTATCTTCACTTTCAAATTTTAACGAAATCGAAATAGATGAGGTTAATTTTAAGATAAATGTTGAAAAAAATTAACATATAGTTATTGTTTTTCAAATTCCATTTCATAATTTTATTAAAAAAGAGAAACAAACATGTCAGACGAAAGAGTAAGATATAGCGATGCTGATTTACAGGAATTTAAAGCTATCATTAGGGAAAAAATAGATAAAGCAGAGAACGACTTAAAATTAATCCGAGAAAGTTTCATCAACGACCAGAATAATGGGACGGATGATACCTCTCCCACTTTTAAAGCGTTTGAAGAAGGTGCTGAAACATTAAGCAAAGAGCAGAACTCTATTTTAGCCGGAAGACAGGAGAAATTCGTACGTGATCTGAAAAATGCTTTAATCAGAATAGAAAACAAAACGTATGGCGTTTGCAGAGTAACCGGTAAACTGATCCCTAAGGAAAGATTATTGGCTGTTCCACACGCTACTTTAAGCATTGAAGCGAAAAATATGCAGAAATAACCGAAAGGTTAGTTAAAATAATTTTTGGTTTATATTGTATTTCGTGAAATACTTTATAAACCAAATTTTTAATATATACCCATGAGTGAATTGATCGTTTTAGTACTTATCATTATTGTTATTATAGGTTTTTTCAACAGAGCGCGGATTAAAAACAGATTTTTTCCCGATGAGAAAAGAAACTATACCATGGATGATCAGTTTAATTCTGATAAACGCGAAAGGGAAAAAGAAATCGACAGGCTTTTAAGCAAAATGGGCAAAAACGGAGTGAATGATCTCTCTGCAAAAGATAGAAAAAGGCTCGACGAGTTGTCCAAAAAATAAAAATAAATTAAATAAAGATGGAGGCATTAATTGTACACCCAAAGAACCAGATGGAGCTGAACGCGCTGAAAAGTGTGATGAAGGACATGGGAATTCGTTACGAAAAATTTCATACAAGAGGAGCAAAAACTCAAACCTTCGAGCCACGAACTCCTGCCAAAAAAGAAAATACCGGAAAAAACTTTAAAGACAAACCAAAGACCAACCTGTAATGAAAAAGATATTATTGGTAACCTTTCTTATCTTATTGATTGATCAGGCTTCAAAAATTTATATAAAAACGCATTTTAATCTGGATGACAGTATTTCTGTTTTACCGGGTTTCAAGCTTACGTTTGTAGAAAATCCTGGGATGGCTTATGGACTTCACTTCGGTGGAGTTATTGGTAAATACTTCCTTGTTATAGTAAGAGTCTGCCTGATTGGAGGAATGATCTATCTTTTTAAAAAATGGTTACAGCGCGGAGAATCCAATTATCTGCTGATTCCCATGGCCATGATTTTTGCAGGCGCCATAGGCAACTTAATTGACGGGATGTTTTACGGGCTTATCTTCGACAGCGGAACGGTTTACGATGCCAGTATTGACCGATGGATCGGATATGGAGGGATCTCGAAAGTCGTAGGTTTTGGAAACGGATATTCTTCGTTTATGAGAGGTTGCGTGGTAGACATGCTTCATTTCCCGTTGGTAGACTGGAATGTTCCTGAAAGCTGGCCTTTAATCGGTGGAAAACATATTGAATTTTTTAAATATATCTTCAATGTAGCCGATTCTGCGATTACGGTAGGCGCCGTTTTATTATTAGTATTCAGAAAAAAAGCGTTTCCAAACGGACTCGAATTTTAGAATATTTTACACCAATGAAAAAAGTAATTAAAAATATTTTAAAAATTTTCCTGCTTCTTATCGTGGCAGGAATTATTTTTATTGCCTGGGCCAATTACAGCATCAAAAAAAACAGTGATGCTTATATCTCTTATGCTATAAGAGATATCCCCGAAACTAAAACTGCACTATTGCTGGGCACAAGCAAAAACCTGAACAGCGGCCTCCCGAATGCTTATTTCTACAACAGAATTCAGGCAACGGTGGATTTATATAACAGCGGAAAGATAAAATACATTATTGTAAGCGGTGACAACAGCACCAAAGACTATAATGAGCCTGAAGATATGTTATTAACATTAATTAAATACGGTATTCCGGAGGATAAAATATTTCTGGATCATGCCGGTTTCAGAACACTGGATTCTGTGATAAGAGCCAAAGATATTTTCGGACAGACTAAACTGGTAATTATTTCGCAGAAATTTCATAATGAAAGAGCGGTATTTTTAGCTAAAAAAAACGGAATCGATGCTTTCGGATTTAATGCCAAAGATGTAAATAAATATGCAGGCTTTAAAACAAATATCAGAGAATATCTGGCAAAAGCAAAAGCGTATTACGATCTACTTCTGGGTGTTGAACCCAAATTTGGAGGAGAGAAAGTTTTAATTCCTTAGTTTGTTCTTCTCTCACGAATTACGTAGATTTTTTAACGCAAAGTTTATATTGAATGATAAGAATTCAAGTGAGCAAAGGATGAATCAACAAGTTGATTTGATAAAGCTTTGTTTTCAAGCTTCGCGAAGCAAATTTTATTTGCCTTTGCCTTCTACAATAAAAAGTCCTTGGCCAGAATCTTTGCGTTTACATTTTTTTAAGACTCATATTTTCAAGAATAACACGAAGAATAATCAGGGAATATCTGACAAAAGCCTATTACGATCTACTTCTGGGTGTTGAACACAAATTTGGAGGAGAGAAAATTTTAATTCCTTAGTTTGTTCTTCTCTCACGAATTACGTAGATTTTTTAACGCAAAGTTTATATTGAATGATAAATATTCGAGTGAGCAAAGGATGAATCAACAAGTTGATTTGATGAAGCTTTGCTTTCAAGCTTCACGAAGCGAATTTTATTTGCCTTTGCCTTCTACAATAAAAAGTCATTGGCCAGAATCTTTGCGTTTACATTTTTTTAAGACTCATATTTTCAAGAATATCACGAAGAATAATCAGGGAATATCTGACAAAAGCGTATTACGATCTACTTCTGGGTGTTGAACCAAAATTTGGAGGAGAGAAAATTTTAATTCCTTAGTTTGTTCTTCTCTCACGAATTACGTAGATTTTTTAACGCAAAGTTTATATTGAATGATAAATATTCGAGTGAGCAAAGGATGAATCAACAAGTTGATTTGATGAAGCTTTGTTTTCAAGCTTCGCGAAGCAAATTTTATTTGCCTTTGCCTTCTACAATAAAAAGTCATTGGCCAGAATCTTTGCGTTTACATTTTTTTAAGACTCATATTTTCAAGAATATCACGAAGAATAATCAGGGAATATCTGACAAAAGTCTATTACGATCTACTTTTGGGCATTAAGCTCAAATTTGGAGGAGAGCAAATTTTAATTCATTGATTTTCTCGTTCTCGCAGATTTTGCTCATTAAGCAGATTTAAAATCATATTAAAAAGATCTGCGTTATCTGCTGAATCCGTGCGAGAATTAATTAAATTTGCAATTCATTAATTTTTAAATATAAATTTTAAACAAATGTCAAGAATTCTTACCGGCATTCAAGCCACCGGAACACCGCACTTGGGAAACCTTTTGGGTGCTATTATTCCTGCAATTGAGCTATCAAAACAGCCAGGAAACGAATCTTTTTTATTTATCGCAAACCTGCATTCTCTAACGCAGATTAAAGACGCGAAAGAACTTAAACAAAATACCTACGAGATTGCTGCGGCTTGGCTTGCTTGTGGATTAGATACCGAAAAAACATTTTTTTACAGACAGAGCGACATCCCTGAAACCTGTGAACTTTCTTGGCATTTATCATGTTTTTTTCCTTATCAGAGATTAACACTGGCTCATTCATTTAAGGATAAAGCAGACCGTTTGCAGGATGTAAATGCCGGTTTGTTTACGTATCCTATTTTAATGGCGGCAGACATTTTACTATACGACGCAGAAATTGTTCCTGTGGGGAAAGATCAGCTTCAGCATTTGGAAATTGCGCGTGATGTGGCTTCAAGATTCAATAATCAGATGGGTGAAGTTTTTGTTTTGCCTCAATCTGAGCTTCAGGAAGACACCAAATATGTTCCCGGAGTAGACGGACACAAAATGTCTAAATCCAGAGGAAACATCATCAATATTTTCCTGTCTGAAAAGGAACTGAAAAAGCAGGTAATGAGTATTGAATCAGATTCTAAATCTTTAGAAGAACCTAAAGATCCTGAGACCGATAAAACATTTGCGATCTATCAGCTGATAGCAACGCCTGAACAAACGGAAGAGTTAAGAGCAAAATATCTGGCCGGAAACTTTGGTTACGGTCATGCGAAAAAAGAGCTTTTAGATCTGATCCTGGTGAGATTTCAGAAAGAAAGAGAATTGTTCGCCTATTATATGGACAACCTCGATGAGTTAGAAGCTAAACTTCAGGAAGGAGCAGCAAAAACCAGAGCGGTAGCGACACAAACTATTCAAAGAGTAAGAGAAAGTTTAGGAATTTAATTCTATATTTTAAAATATTCAAAAGCCTTTCAATCAGAAAGGCTTTTGTTATTTTTAGAGATGATAAAATAATGCATTTCTTCCTCAAATTCGTACACGATATCCCAATTCGGATACTGTCTGATAATCGACATCATAATCGATAAGCCCAATCCTGTAGAAGTGTGATCCGTACCCTTTTTATAAAAACGGTTGAACACTTTCGTCTTATCCAGCGATTGCTGAGAACCGCTGTTTTGGAAAATAATCTGATTTTTATCGATGATAATATTGATATTTCCCTTTTCAAAAGTATACTTTACTGCATTTTTAAGCAAATTAGACAATAAAATATTCGCCAGATCAGGATTAAAATCACTGATGAAATTTTCCTTTTCCAAAACATTAACATCGATATGTTTAAACTCAATAAAATCCTCATATTCATTGAGTAAATCACCAATCATTTTATTAAAATTAACGATCTCGACTTTATTAAACTGGCTGTTATCAATTTTTGAAAGCATCAGCAACGATTTGTTAATAGCAACCATCCTTCGCAAGTCGTTCTTCACTTCAACGAAAGAATTCAGACTTTTCTCCTCCAGTTCTTCATTCTGAATCAGCAGATCAATTTTTTGGATGACAATAGCTAAAGGTGTCTGCAGCTCATGGGAAGCATTTTCTATAAATTGTTTCTGTTGATGAAAAGCCAGTTCGTTGCGGACAATCATTTCATCAATTTCTACATTCAATTCTTCAAATTCAGAGATTTTATATTTTTCGGCAATCGGCGGAGAAGTTACGCCAAACTGATATTTTTTCAGTTTGTCTAAAATTTTATAAAACGGGCGCATTGCTTTATTCAGCAGAAATCCGTTAATAAATATAATACTGACGACCAAAAAGAAATACAAAACAACGAGAGCAATACTCAGGTCATAGATCAGTTCATCCTCTTCCACGGTCGAGGTTCTTATCGTAAGCTTACGATACGTACCAAACTGATCTTTAAAACCCGTTTCCAACACTCTGTAAGGTTCATCATCATCGTCGTATTCCATATAATACGTCCGGTTGTAAAACTTATTTCGGTTGTTATACTCTGCTTCTGAAACCGGGACGATTTTAAATTCGTTAAAAGCAAAATCCGTATTTTCCAACAATTTCTCATCCTGATAGGCCGCTTTCACCAACTGGATCTTCCGGTTTTTCAGACCGTCATCTACGTTATCATACACTTCGTCCAGAATAAAGGCATAAAACAGTGCGGCCCAGACCGCAATAATCAGCAGCAGGACAACGATGAGATATTTTATGGTGTAATATTTTAAAGAACTTTTCATCAGATCAATTGATAACCAATTCCGTAAACTGCCTGAAAATCAGCTTCAGATTCTGCATTTTTCAATTTTTTACGAAGATTTTTAATTTGAGAATAGATAAAATCCAGGCTGTCTGCCTGATCGATATAATCTCCCCAGATCGCTTCTGCCAATGTTGTTTTCTGCAATGTTTTTTGCGGTTGAATGATAAAATAATACAGCAAATCAAATTCCTTACGATTCAGTTTTAATTCATCCCCGTTAATCATCACTTTTCTGCTTTCAGGAAGAAGATTTATATTTTTATAGGCTATACTGTTTTCTCCATCCTGTTTTTTTCTCCTGATTAATGATTTTATTCTCGCCAGTAATTCAGCCAGATGAAAAGGTTTCGCCAAATAATCATCTGCGCCGATTTCCAGACCCGCCACTTTATCATCCACAGAATCTTTTGCAGAGAGAATGATCACAGGATCTTTTTTGTGCATGGCTTTAATTTCCTTCAGCAAATCGATGCCATTTCCATCGGGAAGCATGATGTCTAAAAGAATACAGTCATATTCATAAGAAATAATCTTTTCCAGTCCGCTTTTGTAATCTTCGGCATATTCTACAATAAACTGTTCCGATTCAAGAAAGTTCTGAACAATATTTTTCAGTTCAGGTTCATCTTCTATAATTAAAATTTTCATGCTTCTGCGATTGAAGTTCTATCAAAGATATAAAATTAAAACCTCCTGCTTGAGGAGGCTGTTCCAGATTTTTATTTGCTAATCGTCAATTTTCTTGAAATTTCCGTTTCGGTCGAATTCCAGTTTGATTCCGTTTGAAAGTTCAGTTTTATAAGACCATCTTTCCTTTTCAGCCTTAATAAAATACGTATTGGGAAAACTTTTGGCTACATAATTCCTAATGTTTACCGGAATAAAGCCATATGGAAGTTTCTGATGCTTTCCGTCTACTTCTTTCCAGTTTCCATGCCTGTCGAATTCAATTGTTGTTCCATTGGCCAGATAAACCTTATATTCATCGACGCCATAAATTTCCCGATCTTCAATGGCTGAACCAATTTTTATGCCTTTAAAGTGGGTAAAAAGGAATGTTTTTGCTGTTTTAGGCAACTTATTCGGGTTGATTGCCGTGTCCTGACCGTAAACACAACCGGTTATTAAAATAAGGATAACCGCTAATATAATGCTGATTTTTGTTCTTGTTTCCATAATTTTTACTGTTTGTTAATGATTATGGAACAAAGATCTATATCAAATTGGGAAAGAATTAGGAAAAATAGAAATGTGAGAAATTTTAACGCAAAGATTTATTGTTATAAACTTTTATTTCTAGTAAGCAAAGAATGGCGACAAATCGCTGATGAAGCGTAAGTAAGATCCGTAAAGCTTCATCAAATCAACTTTGTTGATTAATACTTTGCTCACTAAAAATATTCTCAAAAGAAAATAAATCTTTGCGTTAAAAATATTTAGCTCAAAAATTTATAAGAAATCTTTAATCTGAAGTAAATGTTTAATCGATTTCAGCCCTTCCTGTTGCGGATTTTCATTTAAAACATCAAAGAAATATAGAGCATTTTAACGCAAAGATTTATGAATAATACTTCACCGTTTTAAGGAGCAAAGAATGGCGATAAATCGCTGATGAAGTGTAAGCATGATCCGTAAAGCTTCATCAAATCAACTTTGTTGATTACTGCTTTGCTCACTAAAATATTCTCACAAGAAAATAAATCTTTGCGTTAAAAAATATTTAGCTTAAAAATTCACAAGAAATCTTTAATTTGAAGTAAATATTTAATCGATATCAATCATTTCTATGACGTATTTTCAGTCAAAACATAAAGTAAAAATGGAAATATATAGAGTATTTTAACGCAAAGATTTATGAATAATGCTTCACAGTTTTAAGGAGCAAAGAATGGTGATAAATCGCTGATGAAGCGTAAGCATGATCCGTAAAGCTTTATCAAATCAACTTTGTTGATTAATCCTTTGCTCACTAAAAATATTCTCAAAAGAAAATAAATCTTTGCGTTAAAAAATATTTAGCTCAAAAATTTATAAGAAATCTTTAATCTGAAGTAAATGTTTAATCTATTTCAAATCTTCCTGTGCTGATTTTAACGCAAAGATTTATGAATAATGCTTCACAGTTATAAGGAGCAAAGAATGGCGATAAATCGCTGATGAAGCGTAAGGATGATCCATAAAGCTTTATCAAATCAACTTTGTTGATTACTGCTTTGCTCACTAAAAATATTCTCAAAAGAAAATAAATCTTTGCGTTAAAAAATATTTAGCTCAAAAATTTATAAGAAATCTTTAATCTGAAGTAAATATTTAATCGATTTCAACCCTTCCTGTTGTAGATTTTCATTTAAAACATCAAAGAAATATAGAGTATTTTAACGCAAAGATTTATGAATAATACTTCACCGTTTTAAGGAGCAAAGAATGGCGATAAATCGCTGATGAAGCGTAAGCATGATCCATAAAGCTTCATCAAATCAACTTTGTTGATTACTGCTTTGCTCACTAAAAATATTCTCAAAAGAAAATAAATCTTTGCGCTAAAAAATATTTAGCCCAAAAATTTATAAGAAATCTTTAATCTGAAGTAAATGTTTAATCGATTTCAACCCTTCCTGTTGTGGATTTTCATTTAAAACATCAAAGAAAATGACATCTAATCCGAAATTCTGAGAACCGACAACATCGGCAATCCAGTCGTCACCGATTAAAATGCTGTTTTCTTTTGTAGCATCGGAAAGACTTAAAGAATATTCAAAAATTTCCGGATTCGGTTTTCTTACTCCAACAGCATCTGCGCTGGTAATCGTTTGAAAATAGGGTGCAATGCCGGACAAAATACACTTTCTTTCTGTAACTTCTTTGAATCCGTTGGAAATAATATGCAAGGTATAGTTTTTAGCTTTAAGATAGTCTAAAATAGACTTTGCGCCTTCTACCAATTCATTATGATTAAGAATTTTATCCAGAAAATGTTCTTCAAAATACATGGCCAATTCCGGATCATCTACCTGAAAGCGCATAAACGTATCATAAAACCGATGTTTTCTCAGATACTCTTTATCAATAATTCCGTCGCGAATATCTTCCCAGAGTTTCTCATTGATTTCGTGATAAACGGAATGAAACTCTTCAAAATCAATCTCATATTTTAAGGCGATTTCCTCTTTTTCGAAAAGGCTTTTTATCGTTAAATAGGCATTTCTGCGGTGATCCCAAAGCGTATTATCAAGATCAAAAAAAATGTGCTGAATTTTCATACAGCACAAAATTAATCATTTTAATTTTTCGAAACAGGATAATTTTTATCCTTAATTTTTAGTACGTCCAGATTTTTTGAGTAGCTTAATAAAAAATCAATTGTTTGTTTTTTTGGTTTCAAAGTTTTCACTTTTAAGGAGTCATCTTTTTTCATACGTGAAGGATGTTTTCCTTTAAACGAAACTTTTGATAATTTATTATCTATCTGGTCAGTACAATATTATTTTCTTCCATGATTTTTCTCAGGTTTATTAATGCGTACCGTACTCTTCCCAATGTGGTATTGATACTCATATCGGTGTGATCTGCAATTTCTTTAAAACTTAAACCGTCGAAAAATCTTAATTTAATAACTTCCTGCTGATTTTGCGGCAGAAACTGAAGCATTCTCAAAAGATCTTCCTGAATCTGGTTGGTTACCAGCTGATCTTCAATATTTTCAGAAGGTTCCCGGATCAGGTCGAAAATGGAATACTCATCGGTCTCGAAAGTAGTTTCCGAAACTTTGATATTTTTTGCTTTCAGCCTGAAATGGTCTATGATAAGGTTGTGAGCAATTCTTTTTGCCCAAAGGATGAACTTTCCTTCTTCGTTATAGCGGCCTTCTTTAAGCATCACAATGATTTTCATGAAAGTATCCTGAAAAACATCATTTGCTAGGTCTTCATCATTAATTTTGTAAAAAATGAATGTAAACAGCTCTCTCTGATGACGATAAATAAGCGATGATAACGCCTCTTCGTCTCCTTTTTGGTAAAGGGAAATTAGTAAACTATCCGATTTTGATCTCATAACTTTCTTCTCAATACTATATTCGTAGATAAATCATCTACCAGATATTTTATCTGGTTCAAATTGTAAATACAGAACAATTTTTAGAGTAAAGTAAAATCAATAGGCTGGTACACTTTTATAATGTGTAAATATAATAAAATTTTAATAACTGTTAACCAATTATTAATTTTTTAAAAGAAAAATTTAAAAAAAATCACTTAAACATATCGTGGATGAATACCGTAGGGATATTTAGTGTGAAATTAACATTTACGCCTTTCATTTCCTTCCCGTTTAGTCTCGCCTCTCCTATCGGAAAAGCATAACCAGCGGTAAAATCTAATATCCCGAAGAGGGAAACTCCGATTTTGGGTGCTACATATTTATTGGTGCCTTCTGCTCCGGCCAAAAAATAATACGAATGGTAGAAGTCTACATCTTTCTGAAAATTTAACAAAACATCTGCGGAAAGTTTCGGCATAATGGCAAATTTAGAATTCGCAGCGCCCATCATGGCTGTTCCTCCCAGACGGTAGATGACATCATCATTTTTCAGGAAAAGCAATTTTCCTCCCACTTCTCCGAAACTTTGGTTTTGATAGGTGTATCCTACCGTGATCATTTTATGCATCGTGTATTGTGCTTTGGCAAAAGTGCCAAGGAAAAATACCGAAAGGATTGTAATGGCGAATCGAACGTTCATCTTCTTCTATTTATTTAATTGTAAAATTAAAAAAAACTGCCTTATCGGAAAGATAAAGCAGTTTTTTATTCTGTCAGTTTAAAAATTAAATACCGAAAGCGGTTTTAATTTCTTCTACTTTGTCTAGTTTTTCCCATGTAAAGAACTCTAACCCAGTAAGAGTAAGCTCATTTTTATGTCCTTTATTGAAGGTTTTATCAGCTATATAATGTGCTCTTCCCATGTGTCCGTAAGAAGCCGTATCCTGATAAATTGGATTTCTTAATTTCAGGTTTTGTTCTATAGCGTAAGGTCTCAAATCGAAAACGGTAGAAACTTTTTTAGCGATTTCTCCGTCATTAAGATCCACTTTTGAAGTTCCGTAGGTATTGATGTATAAACCGCAAGGCTCTGCAACACCGATAGCATAAGAAACCTGTACCAAAACTTCGTCGGCCACCCCAGCAGCAACTAAGTTCTTAGCGATATGTCTTGTTGCGTACGCAGCACTTCTGTCTACTTTTGAAGGATCTTTTCCTGAGAAAGCTCCACCCCCGTGAGCGCCTTTTCCGCCGTAAGTATCTACGATAATCTTTCTTCCTGTAAGACCTGTATCTCCGTGAGGCCCTCCGATTACGAATTTTCCGGTCGGGTTGATATGGTATTTGATCTGATCATTAAATAAAGCCTTGATCTCGTCTGACTGTAAAGCAACGACTCTCGGAATTAAAATATTTTTAATGTCTTCTCTGATTTTGTTAAGCATCTCCTCTTCAGCGCCGAAATCATCATGCTGAGTAGAAACTACAATAGAATCTATTCTTACCGGTTTATGATCATCAGAATACTCAATCGTTACCTGAGATTTTGCATCAGGACGAAGATATTTAATTTCAGAATCTTCTCTTCTGATCGCTGAAAGTTCTTTAAGAATAGTATGCGCCAAATCTAAAGCCAAAGGCATATAGTTTGCCGTCTCGTTGGTTGCATAACCAAACATCATCCCTTGGTCGCCGGCTCCCTGAGCGTTTGCTTTAGCTTCAAAAGACTCATCTGTCACTGCTCTGTCAACTCCCTGGTTAATATCCGGAGACTGTTCGTGGATAGCAGAGATTACCCCGCAAGAATCACCATTGAACATATACTCTCCTTTGGTGTATCCAATACCGTTGATCACGTCTCTGGCGATTGTTTGTACATCAAGATATGCATCAGACTTTACTTCTCCGGCCAATACCACCTGCCCTGTCGTTACAAGGGTTTCGCAAGCCACTTTTGAAGTTTTGTCATAGGCTAAAAAATGATCGATTAAAGCATCGGAAATTTGATCTGCAATTTTATCCGGATGTCCTTCTGAAACAGATTCAGACGTAAATAAGTAAGACATATTATTCTTTGTTTTTTAGATTAAAAAAAAATCGGACGAAAAAAATAAGAATAAATTGCAAAGAAGCTAAAAAAATATACTGTTTTAGCATTTTTTTATAGAGGTTGCAATCAGGTCAAATTTCCTCGTTCGTAAACTTGAGCAAATTTAAGTACTATTTTTTTAATACTCAAAACTTTTATTTACTAATTATAAATTTCTTGAAATTAATGATTTATCGGGCATTTCCACATCAAAACTATTGTGGTTTTATGCTTACATATTCTTTCGGACTTTTATTATAATTTAATTTTTTCTCTAATGAAGTCTTAATAGAATTTGATAATTCGTCAATAATTTTCTGCTTAAATGTAGGTTTGTAGTAAATAATACTGATTTCTCGGTAAGGAAAAGGTTTTTTGAATCTGAAAACATTCTCCTTCTGTACTTCAGAGAGCTGACTTAATGCCAATTCGGGCAAGATACTGATTCCTCCTACTTTATCCACCATATGAACCAATGTCTGAATATTGGAAGCTAAGAAATCTAAATTTTTAGGTTTCAGTGTATTTTCCTTTAAATGACAGATATTTTCGAACTGATTTCTGAGGCAGTTACCTTCTTCCAGCAACCAAACCTTTTCAACATTAAGATCTTCAGGAACCACGTAAGAATTCTTTTTATTGGCCTCCGTGTTAGAACTGTAGATCATCAGTTCTTCATTAAACAGAAAATCCTGATAGAATTCGTCTGCAGTGTCGTACGGCGTAGAAATAATACCCGCATCCAGCTCGCCTGCTTTCAAAGCTTTGATGATACTGTCTGTGGTCATTTCCTTAACATTCATCTGAATTTTTGGATTTTGTTCCAAAAAGCTAAAGATCTCTGTCGGTAAAATAAATGAAGAAACGGTAGGGATGATTCCAAGATTAATGGTTCCTCCCAGAATATTATTTAAAAGATTCGCCTTGTTCTTTAATTCATTGACGGATTCTATAATTACCTTTGCCTGATCAATGATCTGAAGCCCCACATCGGTGGTACGAATCGGGTGCGTGGTTCTGTCGAAAACTTTAACATCCAGTTCATCCTCAAATTTCTGAATCATTGCACTAAGCGTAGGTTGAGTAATGAAGCATGCTTGAGCAGCTTTACCAAAATGTTTGTACTTATCTACAGCGATAAGATATTCCAATTGCTGAATGTTCATCTGATTAATATTATCTATTACAAAGATATGATGTTTTTGTAATTGACAATTAAAAATTCAAGTAAATTTGATATTCACTATCTTTACATAGTCCAATCTAAATAAGAAATCAATCATACAAATCATAAGTTTATGGATTCTAAAAAATTAACGTTAAGCAACGGTGCTCCTTACTATGAACATCAGGACTCTCAAACGGTAGGTCCCAGAGGTCCGGTACTTCTTCAGGATTTCATTCTTCAGGAAAACCTTGCCCATTTCGTAAGAGAAAGAATTCCGGAAAGAATCGTTCATGCAAAAGGAAGTGGAGCCTATGGAACATTCACGGTAACACACGATATAACAAAATATACAAAAGCAAAATTATTTTCCCAAGTTGGTAATTCCTGCAAAATGTTTGCTCGTTTTTCTACCGTTGGAGGCGAAAAAGGAAGTGCAGATACCGCCAGAGATCCAAGAGGTTTTGCCTTAAAATTTTATACCGAAGACGGAAACTGGGATCTTGTAGGAAACAACACCCCTGTTTTCTTTATTAAGGATGCCAAAAAATTTCCGGATTTTATCCATACTCAAAAAAGAGTTCCCAAAACAAACCTGAAAAGTGCAACCATGATGTGGGATTTCTGGAGTCTGAACCCCGAATCTCTGCATCAGGTTTTAATTTTAATGTCGGACAGAGGGACACCTTATGGCTACAGACATATGCATGGATTTGGCTCTCATACTTTCTCCATGATCAATGATAAAAATGAGCGTGTTTGGGTGAAGTTTCACTTTAAAACAAAGCAGGGGATAAAAAATTTCAGCAGTGAAGAAGCGATGAAAATGGCAGGTGAAAATCCTGATTTCGCCCAGGAAGACCTTTGCAAAGCTATTGACGAAGGTAATTTTCCGAAATGGACCATGTACATTCAGGTAATGACGGAAGAGCAGGCAAGAGATTTCAGATGGAACCCTTTTGACATCACAAAAGTTTGGTTTCAGGGAGATTTTCCGTTAATTGAAGTCGGAGAAATGGAATTGAATGAAGTTCCTGTGAACTATTTTGCCCATGTTGAGCAATCTACTTTTTCACCAAGCAGCTTAATCAACGGGATCAGTTTTTCTCCGGACAAAATGCTTCAGGGAAGATTATTTTCTTATCCCGATGCCCACCGATACAGAGTTGGGGTCAATGCCCACCATCTGGAGGTCAACCGTTGTCCTTTTGAAGTTAATAATTATCAGAGAGACGGTTTTATGGCAGATGCCAGTCACTACCAGGACAAGCCCAATTATTTCCCGAATAGTTTTGATGAAGTTAAAGCAGATTCTTCATATAAAAATTTCGATTACGAATTAGACAGCGCCCACGTAGCCAATTATAACAGAAACGAGAGTGACGATGACCACTACACTCAGCCCGGACTGCTGTATTCGAAAGCTATGAATAGTGAAGACAGAGAGCATTTGGTGAGCAATCTTGTTGACAGTTTGAGCGCGATAGACGGGCCGAAGAGAGGCGAGATTATAAATCGTCAATTATGTCACTTTTTTAGAGCAAATATTGAGCTTGGCATGAAAGTGGCTTCCCAACTCAACGTAAATATTGATGCCAATATGATGAATCATTCAAAATAATTATATTTGAAAAAATTTATGATATAAAGGAAAAAAAAATAATATTTTTCCTTTTTTTTTGTAAAAAATTTATAATTTGCGAAGAATAATATTTAAAGTGAAAAATGAGTTACGAAAATATATTATTAGATAAAGAAGATAAAATATCGATTATTACCATCAACAGACCTGAAAGCCTCAATGCACTTAACGCACAGACGATCAGAGAACTGAGCGCTGCCATCGAAGAAATTAATCAGGATAGCTCTTGCAGAGCTGTCATCATCACGGGTAGTGGTGAAAAATCCTTCGTAGCGGGCGCTGATATTAAAGAATTCAGTAATTTAGGGCAAAAGGAAGCAGAAGAACTTGCCCGAAACGGACAAAATTCGCTTTTTAACAGAATTGAAAATATGAACAAGCCTGTGATTGCAGCCATTAACGGATTTGCTTTGGGAGGCGGACTAGAGCTGGCTATGGCATGCCACATCAGATACGCGTCGGAGAATGCTAAGTTGGGATTACCGGAAGTTACTTTGGGGCTGCTTCCCGGGTATGGAGGAACCCAAAGATTACCGAAGCTTGTAGGAAAAGGTATTGCCAATGAAATGATCTTCTCGGCTAAAATGATTACTGCGCAAAGAGCAAAAGAAATCGGACTGGCCAACGAAGTTTACCCTATCGAAGAACTTTTGACCAAAACCAAGGAGTTAGCCTCTGTAATTGCCAGAAACTCACCTATGGCCATTGCGAAAGCAATCTATGCGGTTAACTTATCGGATACGGAAAAAGGCTTCGACGCCGAGATTAAAGCTTTTGGGGAAGTTTTTGAACTCGACGATAAAAAAGAAGGAGTTGCTGCTTTTATTGAAAAAAGAAAGCCCAATTTCTAAACATTTCCACCCTTAATACAAATTATTTCGAAAACAAAACAATGCCGAGGTTATGAATAAGTTTGACAAAGCTTATCTAAAAATGGCTCAGGAATGGGCAAAACTTTCCTACTGTAAGAGAAAACAGGTAGGTGCTCTTATCGTGAAAGATAGGATGATTATTTCAGATGGTTACAACGGAACTCCTTCGGGATTCGAAAACTGCTGTGAAAATGAAGATGGTAAAACACACTGGTATGTACTTCATGCAGAAGCCAATGCTATATTAAAACTAGCTGCGTCCACACAATCTGCCAAAGGAGCTACATTATACTTAACATTATCGCCGTGTAAAGAATGCAGTAAGCTGATTCTTCAGGCGGGAATTTCCAGGCTGGTGTATATTAATGAGTATTCAGACGATGACGGAATATCGTTCCTTAGAAACCATAACATTGAAATAGAACAAATATCAGATTGTGAACTAAAAAAATAACACACAATGACTTGGGATGAAAAGATTAAGGATTTTGAAATTTTTCTACGATTCGAAAGAAATTTTTCAGAAAACACGCTCGACGCATACGTACGAGACATCAAAAAATTAAAAGATTACGCTGTTGGAGACCTTGAAAATATAGGTCCGGACATCATTGATTACGAAAACCTTCAGGAGTATATCTTCAACCTTTCTAAACAGAAATTCAGCGAAAGATCACAGGCAAGATGGATCTCTTCCATTAAGGCTTTCTTTAAGTTTTTACTCGAAGATGAGTACCGTGAAGACAACCCGGCGGCCTTACTTGAAGGTCCGAAACTGGGGCTCTACCTTCCGGACACCCTTAGCTTGCCAGATATTAACAGAATTATCGGGGCTATCGAAGTGGATTCGGATTTAGGAAAAAGAAATCAGTGCATCGTAGAAGTACTTTACGGTTGCGGGCTTCGTGTTTCGGAGCTTATTGATTTAAAAATTTCGAATATCAATTTCAAAGAAAATTACATCAAAGTAAACGGAAAGGGAAATAAAACCCGATTTGTTCCTCTGGCAGATTATACCGCAGAATTGCTGAGCACTTATATCGATGGAGTGCGCACCCGAAACAAGATCAATAAAAAGCATGAAGACACTTTATTTCTCAACAGCAGAGGAACTTCGATGTCGCGTGTGATCGTATTTTTAATTATAAAAGAACTTACGGATAAAGCGGGAGTGAGTAAAAAAATATCTCCCCATACCTTCAGACATTCTTTTGCCACACACCTCCTTCAAAACGGAGCAGATCTGCGCTATATTCAGGAAATGCTGGGACATTCGAGCATTACAACAACGGAAATCTATACCCACTTAAAAACGGAAGAACTTCGTGATGTAATCCTGAATTATCATCCGAGAAATATTAATATTGCCTAATGAAAATATTAAAATACTGCCCAAACTGCGGCAAAGAAACCCTGAATTGGGACGGTGAGAAGAAATGGAGCTGCCCCGATTGTGGTTTTTCTTTATACAATAACGTAGCAGGCGCTGTAGCGGTGGTTATACGATATGAGGATGAACTCTATTTTACGAGACGAAACCGTGATCCTAAAAAGGGAAAACTGGATCTCGCAGGAGGTTTTACAGATCCAAAAGAAAGCGCTGAAGAAACATGCAGACGTGAGCTTTTCGAGGAACTGCAACTGGATATCGATATTTCAAAATTAAAATATGTAACAAGTCTTCCTAACATTTATCAATACAAAGAAATCGATTACAATACGATTGATTTGTTTTATGAATACCATGTTTCAGAAAAGTTTGATGCACATCTTGAGCTTTCAGAAATATCAGAAGCCATTTGGATTCCTTTAAAAGAACTGGACCTTAATGATCTCGCTTTCGATTCTCAAAAGAGATTTTTTGAAGCATATCTGAAGAATATTCAGATGAACTAAAAAATACAACGCTCGCAGATTTTGCGGATCAACAGGATATTTTAATCTTTGTTTTTCTCTACAATCTGCGGGCGTTTTTTTTATTTGAATCTCAATGATCTAATACGTTTTGGAAGTCAGCATTTGCTCAAAATATTTACTCAGCAATGTTCTTTCAGCTTCGGATAAGTTGGCTTCTTTATGATAAACAATATAGCCCGGCATCGGCATTGTTTTATGGTGAAGTGCCTCCATGGCATTACCCAGCATATTTTCCTTTAATTCTTTATTATAAGTGCCCCAAATTGAAAAATTCAGCCTCGCTCTCCCATCGTTCACATGGCTTTTTACAGACCATGAAATAGGTGCTATATAAGCGTATTTAGGATAAACGGTTTCGTTAGAATGGCAATCGTAACAAGCAGATTTCAACAACCCTGCAATTTTGGGTGGCGTATTTTTAATCTCAACAAAATTAACTTTATGATCGATTGGCTTATTCGTTCGGTCGATAGGAATAAACTGTATCAACGCAAATGCAACCAATGTCCAGAATACAATCTTCTTTGCCGTCTTCATCTCTGCTATATTTTTATTTTACGGGCGTTACCACTGCCGTGTCAGACTTCAGCGGTGTTGTGTTAGAATCTTTTAAAACCGGCTTACTAGAACCTTCATCACTTTTTGTATCGGCTGCCGGTGCAGGAACAGGAGCCGGAGTTGCTGTTCCTTTAGGATTATCCAGAGTTCTTACATCATTAAGATCCCAGGTTTCCACAGAATCCCAAAGTTGCTTTACAATGGCTGTTTTATAATAAACAAAAGAGTCTTCGGCAAAAATATTATGCTCGAAATCAGCTTCGTCCCAGTATTTATTTCCGTTATTATCCACTAAAATCCTTACAACGTATTCCGCAGGTTTTAGGATATCAAATTTAACCTCATCTGTATTTACATACTTCTGATAGAGTACTTTTTCCGAAGAATCCAATAACTGAATCCAATAGCTGGCATTGGGTCTGTTTTGAAGTTTGAAGGTTAAGCTTCCGTAATTTTCCACTTTATCGGCTTCAAAATCGAAGCGGTAAGGATCTGCTGTCCGGTCATAGAACGAAGAAACCGTCTTACTCGGAACCGTGAGCTGATATTTTTTTCCTATTTCAAAGTTCGACTGAATAAGGATCTGATAAGGATTTGTTTCTGAAATTTTCGCGGTGAAAGGATGCGTGGTTATACTATCGCTCTTCAGTGTCCACTTTTCAGGCTCTATTTTATTGAGGATATAGTTGGACGTGACTTTAAAATCCATTTTCGGAGGCAGAAGATTTCCGTCGTTATTAGACAATATCATTTTGTTCTTGATATTGTACTTGTAGAAAACAGAAACCGTATCCTGTTTCTGATCAACATCATAACTGAATTTCAGATTTTCTGTCGTTTCCTGACCTACTTTATCTTTAACCGCATCAAACCAAATTTTTATAGAATCTGATTTGGGAGTATGAGTCACTTTATAATCCTGAATTTTATCATTTAAGGATAGAACTTTAACCTCATTCGGGTGTCCGTCAAACGTCATGAGAATACCTCCCGGCACTTCTTTCATTTCGCCGTACTTCAATGGTTTTCTCGAAGGATAAACTTTTAAATTCAGACCGGAAACCGATTTTTCCGTGATCTCAACAGGATCTTTCTGAAAGCCTACCTTTTCTTTTCCCGGATCATAGACCGAATTGCTGTTTTCATCTTCAAAAGCAATGACCCTATATTTTCCCGGAGACAGATAATTTAATTCATAATATCCGTCTGCATCCACCTTGGTGATATAATAAGGCTTTTGTTTGTAATTAATCGTATCTTTTATCTGATATAAGCCAACAACTAGTTTATTTTCTGTGGTGCTTGCCTGTTTTTTTGTATTTAAAGCGTCTTTTACTTCCCCACTGATGTAGAGATCATCCAGTTTATCTCCCGTGGAAAATGCAAAATTGAAATAAGGAATTACATTCGCTTCATTATTATCCGAAATCGAATTTCCAAAGTTGAAATTGTAAGTGGTATTTGCTTTTAAGGTATCTTCCCACTGGATCAGGACATATTTATTCGCGATTCCTGACGGCAAAATACGCTTGATTTTCTGAATCGGAGGCGAGATAATTAAATTCTTATTAACGTCTTTCAGCGTTACATATTCGTCAAAATCCAGACGAAGCTCATGAATATTCCGGGAAACATTAATTCTGGTGGTGTCGATATTTGAACTTAAAAATTTCGGAGCAATAGAGTCTTTAGGTCCACCGACAGGCGACCCTACCCTTGCACAAGACTGTACAAGAAACGCTAAAAGGATAAATAAAAGAAATCTCTTCATGAATAAGTTTACGCAAAAATAAACATTATTCTCCATAAACTTCATGTTGGCTGCTCAAAGTATCTTTATTATCGTTCATTACGCTGTGAAGCTTATCGATCTGAACCGGAAAATCTTCAAACAATCCCGACAGAGCAAGCGCTGTGTACACTCTGTTAGAATATTTATTTCCGATGGCAACAATGGTAACTTTAGACTTTAATAAATGAGCGAAAACGGAATTTGTCCCGTGCCACCAACCGTTATGGTAGGTTAATTTTTCCCCGTTATCGAAAATTTTCATCCGGAAGCCCAAACCATAATTGTTCATTCCGGCTTTTTCGTTGCTGTAAGGCTCAAAAACCATTTGCATAAGTTCCGGTTTCAGGAAATCCTTAGAAAACATGGCTTTTGAAAAATTAAAAAGATCTCTCGGTGTTGTATAGACATTTTTATCACCGTAGATCAGATCCAGTCTGTCCAAAGGATATAATTTACCTTTTCCTCCGTAATAAAAAGACTGGGAAGCCGTCGGAATATCTTTTTCCTCAAAAATATAAGAATGATCCATTTTCAAAGGTTCGAAAACCATCTCTTTCATTGCTTGAGGAAAAGGCATTTTTGTTACTTTTTCAATCAATAGCGCCAATAATGCAAAATTGGTGTTGCAATACATAAATCCCGTATTAGTCTCTCTGGCCAGTTCAGGTTTATATTTAATAATCATGTTTAACACATCTTCATTGGTGATAAAAGGCTTTGAAAGCTCTACGGGTGCCGGCTTGATATTCGTAATAAAATATTCGTATTTCGGAAGACCGCTTCTTTGTGACAATAAACTCTGAACCGTAACATTAGGATAAGGAAATCCTGGAAAGAATTGTGATAAATGATCGGTCATTTTTATTTTTCCGGCTTCTATCAGCTTCATCATGGCCATTGCCGTCATTGTTTTTGAAACTGAAGCCACATGTAAAGGTGTATTTTTGCCGATGGGCATCTGGTTTCCTTCTCTTCCGAAACCTCTGTAATTTTCATACAGCACGTCATCACCTTTTGCGACGAGAATTCCGCCACTCAGATCGCTTCCTTCCCAAACTTTCTTGTAATACTGATCGATATAGCGTACCAGTGATGCCTTATCCGAAACGATATCATCTTCTTTTGTAAAAACCTTATCCAGATCCACATTCCCGTAATTAGGAAGAGAAGTCTTATTGTCGGTGATATTTTCTTTGGTTTCTGATTTGTTTTTACAGGAAAAAATGATAAAAAAAGCAGATAAAGCAAGTACAAAATTACGCATCCTCATGAGTTTCAAAAATGAGCAGCAATTTAATAAAACTCAAAATAAATATTTGCTATTGAATGTATATTATGAATTATTTAACATAAAAAAGAAAATGAAGGATAAGCTAAAAAATAAACTTATTCTTTTGCCTGTCTTTGCTAACAATATGACCCTATAATCTTATCCACAATTACCTGCGCCAGTTTTTCTTTGCTCTGAACAGTCCAGCCAGCTATATGAGGCGTAAGCATTGCTTTTTCAGAGGTTAAAAGATATTGTAAGTCTTCATTTTCTGTTTCCAGATTTTCAAAAGAAGATTTTTCATATTCCAATACATCGAGGCAGGCGCCTCTTACTTTTCCGGATTTTAATGCCTGAACTAAACTTTTCGTTTCTACATTTTTACCTCTTGCCGTATTTACAAAATAGAAATCATTTTTCATCTCAGCAATAAAGGCAGAATCTACCAAATAGTGAGTCTCTGCCGTCATCGGAATGTGTAAACTTACCACCTCAGCCTTTTCTTTCAATTCATCCAAAGAAACCTGCGTTGCAAATTCATCCGAAAGATCTGGTAAAATATCATGGAAAATAACTTTGCAGCCAAAGCCCGAAAGTCTTTTAGCAGTTGCTTTTCCCATATTTCCGTAGCCTATTAAGCCAACGGTCTTTCCCAGCAATTCATCACCACGGTTTTCTTCCCGCAGCCAGATTCCGTTTTTAACTTCCTGAGAGGCGATGAATAATCGGTTCATTAAGATCAGCAGCATTCCCACGACGTGTTCTGCCACAGAATCTCTGTTACCTTCAGGAGAATTAATGAGCTGAATTCCCAGTTTTTCGGCAACAGGGATGTCAATATTTTCCATTCCCGCTCCTACTCTGGCAATAAATTTCAGGTTTTTAGCTTGTTCCAAAAAGTTTCTGTCCAAAGGAATTCTGCTTCGGATGATAATACCGTCGTAATTTTCAATTTTTGCACAAACCTCATCGTAAGAAGACGTAAAATCTTCTTCCAAAATAAAGTTTTTCGCTAAAAGCTGCTCGGTAATTAAAGGGTGATTTTTATCTAAAAGTAGGATTTTCATTTTATTTAAACACTAATGAGACAAATATTTTTAGCACAAATGGAACTGTTATAATTTTCCGTTGATTACTTTTTTGACTTAATCTTTATTTAAGTGATTCAGAAAAAAAAGGATTTCCATATGAATCAGACCGATTCATAAACAATCTTTGATATATCATTTTCCGAAATATCTGTTTTCATCTTTGTATTTTAATGAAACACAAATTACACCAGTTATTTTATTCTAAATATTTGTGAAATTCGTGCAAATCATTTGTGTTATTTGTGTTTACTTAGCCGGTTCCTGAAACAGTTTTTTCAATTCTACAGAATCTGTCGGTTTCATTCTGCCTGAGAGAATTAATGAAAGTTCTTTTCTTCTTAAAGCTGCGGCAAATCTTTCTTTTTCAAGTTCAGTTTCCGGTTCCATCTGAGGAATTGGAATAGGGCGATTGAATTCATCAACGGCTACAAAAGTGTAAATTCCTTTATTGGTCTGCGTTTTTCTTTGATTGATAGGATCATCTAACCATACATCAACATAAATTTCCATAGAAGTTCCGAATGCTCTGGAAACTTTAGATTCCATCACGACAATTCCGCCTTCCGGGATCGGATGATCAAATGAAACGTGATTGACCGATGCCGTAACTACTCTTCTTTCGCAATGTCTTGTTGCGGAGATAGAGGCACACCTGTCCATTCTTGCCAATAATTCTCCACCGAAAAGGTTTCTCAGCTGGTTGGTATCATTGGGAAGTACAATATTCGTCATTACCGTTAAGGATTCTGACGCTTTTTTTATTTTTGCCATGTCTTAATGTTGTTGTTTTGGAGTGATCGGAGCTTTTACCGTTGAAACAACCTTCGCAGGTTGACTGCTGTTTTTTACAACAGAATCTTTTTTAAGAGAATCAGAGACCTTCAACATCGTAGAATCTGTTGGTAGGGTTGCTGTATCTTTTACAATCACTACAGGCTTATTTTGTATTTTTTTTATAGAATCTTTTTCCTGAGTAAAAGATTGGTTGCCGAACAGTAATTCCTGATTGGTGATCGCCAGATAAGCAATAACCGCCACCGGAACTGCGATAAGAAAAATCCAGAGTAATGATTTACTTACTTTGTATTCTTTTCCTGTACTTTCTACCGTCTTTTGCTTTTGAGGTGTTTTAATGTCTGAAAGTTTGATCTCTTCCAAACCATAAAAGTCGGGATGTCCGGATTCTACTCTTTTTCCTTTAAAATGAATTTTGGAATCTTCTCCGATCATAAGGGTTCCCAAACCGGAAATTTCCAAAATATTTTCTGACTGCAGTTTTTTCTTCCAAAAATCGGTCTGTATCTTCAGATCACTCTTGGAAGCTTCCGGTGTAATCTCCTTTTGTTCGCTGACAAAAGCCGCCAGATCATCCGACTGCACTTCATAATCCGGGGTAAAAGCAATCTGACTTGCGGGTGGCAGAATGCTCCCGTTCTCAGAGTTGATGACCGCCTTGGAATTTTCCAGAGAAAACACACCAAAACCGGGAACTGTAGCAGTCCCAAACTGTTTCAGATATTCTAAAATGTAAGCTGAAATATTCATTTGGTGGCAAATTTATAACTTTTTCGTGACTTTTGGGGAGATTTATTTTTTGCACAAAAATCTTAGCCCCGATAGAAACGGCATCCTTTTTTGTTGCGGACGCAGCGAAGCGGAGACCGTAACAAAAAAGATAGAGTGGATAGCGGGATAAAGCTCCTAAAAAAAGACCGCCGAAGCAGTCTTAAAGTTCGATGTTTAAAGTTTAAAGTTTAAAGTTGATGTTTAAAGTTTGATGTTTGATGTTGACAGCGTATTTATAGTGCAACACACAAAAGATAAAACAGCATTGTTTACCAGCTTCACCAACCTCCATCTTCCTTCATCCCGCTTCCAACCTTTAAATCAATCCTGCTTTTCATCTTTTACTTTCAACCTGTTTTATTACTGAATTTTCCAGCTGATCCCGAACATAAAGTTGGTTCCCGCCTGAGCAAAATAATAGGGAATTCCTTTGTCAACGGCTCCGTTATTCACATATTTTTTGTCGAAAAGATTGTTTACCAGTAATTTTAGTGCTACTTCATTATGTTTGATTTTAAACTGATACTGAGCATTGAAATCGCTTAAGATATAATCTTTCAACTCCAGGTTTTTATCTTCGGTATTATCCAGATATTGTTTCCCGACGTACTGATTTGTAAGTCCGAACTGGAAATTGCTGTCGGGGCTGAATCTGATGCCTAAATTTGCGATCATATCCGGTGAAAAAGAAATCTGGGTATTTCCTAAATCCTTTAATGTTCCGTTCTGGATTTTAAAATCTAAATTTCTATTCTGGCTCAGGGTTACATTTCCCGTGAGTTCCCATTGTTTGGAAAGTTTTGCCAAGGCACCAATTTCAATCCCTCTTCTGTAGCTTTCTCCGGAATTTGTGCGGATAAAAGCGCCCACATTATTCATTTGACCATTCAGCACCAGTTGATTGACATAATACATATAGTATAAATTGGCCGTCAGCGATACCCTTCCGAACTGTTTTTCGATGCCCGCTTCAAAATCATGCAGTTTTTCGGCCTTAACATTGCGGTCTGCCATCAAATCATCACGATTCGGCTCCCGCTGAGCATGTGCATAGGAAAGGAACACTTTTCCGCCACCAATTCTGTAATTTACTCCCGCTTTTGGATTAAAAAACAACCAGTTTTTCTTCAGATTACCCCCTTCATCATCTCCTGCCTGGATAATTTTCGTATCATAATCGATATGTCTGAGCTGAAGATCTCCAAAAAATTCAAAATCATTCACTTTAATCAAAGCTTTTGCAAAGCCGGCGGCCTCATTTTTTACGGAGCGGTTTCTGTAATATTCATGCTCATCGATTTGCGGAAGAAAAACGCCTGTTACGTTTCCAAAATGCCTTCCGTAATACTGGTTGGCAACGGCACCAAAATTCAGATCCAGATTTTCGAATTTTCCGTATAATGTGGAAACAATACCATAAAAATCGTTATCCAGCCATTTTTTTCTGATAAAGTCCGAAGTTTTTTCACCGTCGATATTGGCGAGATTATATCGGGCAAAAGGATCGCCCTGTTTGTAATTTTCGTAATATCCTTTCCCTTTGGTGTAATGCAAAGTGGTTTCTAAATTCCATTTTTCACTGAATTTCTGTTCCCAAAGCAACTGATAATGATTTTGCCGGTAGTTATCCGTCTCATTACCATAAAAACCAACAATATTTTCCCAGTTGGCATCATAAATCGCTCCCGAATAATTAAACTTAGGATTGGTTTCCCAAGTCTGTCTGTCGATTCCGTTCCAAGCCTGATAGGTCTTTTCTTTTCCACCAAAAGCCATTAAACGAATTTTTGTGTTTTTCTCTTCGAATAACGCGGTGAAATTGTAAGAATGCAGCTTTGAAAATGCCCGGTCGATGTATCCGTCAGAATTAATATGTGTATATCTTCCCATCACAGAAAGCCGGTTTCCCCAGAATTTCCCGGAGCCCACCTCAGCAGAATATTTGTATGTATTAAACGAACCGTAGCTGTCGTCTGTCTTAAAATAAAACGTATCGTCTGGTTCTTTTGAAATTACATTAATGCTAGCCCCAAACGCCGACACCCCGTTATTGGAAGTCCCGACTCCTCTCTGGATGACAATTTGTGATGCCGAACTCGTAAGATCGGGTACATTAACAAAGAATGTTCCCTGACTTTCGGAATCGTTATACGGAACTCCGTTCATCATGACATTAATTCCTCTCCCCGCAACACCACGAATTCTAAAACCGGTGTATCCAACGCCATTTCCGGCATCAGAAGTGGCAATAATCGAGGTTTGATTTTTAAGTAAAATAGGAAGATCCTGCCCCAGATTTTTATTATCTAAATCTCTCTGGACATTGATGATTTCTTTAGCAACGGGAAGCCTTTTGGTAAAGTTAACAGCTTCAATTTCCTTTATTTTCAAGGAATCGGTATTTTGTGCTTGTAAAAAAGCAAAAGAGCCAACGGTAAGCCCTAAAAAAAATAAACCTTTCATTCTATAAATCTTTAAAATTTAATGAATAAAAGGGGCGGATTAAATAATGTAGCAATTTATCAATTTAACGATCTAACAATGAGAATTGGTACATTGCTATCATGTTCTATTGGTACATTTTCAAAATTCCCTAAACGGCATTACCCGTTCCAGGTTCATTGGGTATAATCTCAGCTTGTTACAGCACCCCTCAATTCAGCCGCGAAATTACGAAAAATATATCATCAGTACAATGATGGGCCGGATTAAACTTTAATTAAAATTTTAATAGGCTTTATTATGAGAATCAACATAATAATATGTTTTTCCGTCTTTCGATACTTCAAACATTTTTCCCATAATCCAGCTGAAATTACGTTTAATATCATCGTACTCAAAAGGGATGATGATATTATTTTTTACATCAATAACTCCAAAACGGTCATTTTTTGAGGCTATAATCATAGGATGGGAGACATCCTGCCCTTCCATAATATGGAGGTACTCGTATTGAGGATAAATCTGATAATCTCTGTAATCTTCAGCGTTTGCAAATTTTGCTTTTTCAATAATTCCGTAGAAACCATTTCTGACATAGGCCTGATACTCCTGAGATCTAAATGATCTCGGACATTTTCCCAAATCTACATCTTTATACTGATAGACTCTTTTTCCGGACTGATCGATCCGGTAAGAGATCATATTTTTTTCTACGGTAGCATAATCCTGAGTCCCGAATTTTCTGATTTTTTCATTCGGTGAATTCAGAAGATTGCAATCTTCATAAAAGAACAGCGCAATATGGTATTCAGCAGGAATCACAAGTTTTCCCTTTTGATTGACATAGCCGACCTTTCCGTCCTTCTTCTGAGGAATTAAAACAGGAATATCCGGATTTAAAATTACCAGATCCGAAACAGACACCGCACGCTGATCAACTTTAGGAAGACCACTCTTCTGAATGCTTTTAAGTGGATTTTTTTTAGCCATTTTTGCCTGTCCAAAAACAGATAACGACATAAAAACAGATAAAACAAGAACAATATTTTTCATAATCACCATTTGTGTGCAAAAATAAGATTAAAAATAGAAAATATAAAATTCATATTTATAAAGAATCTAAATAATTTCGCTCGCATAAAATACTAAAAATTCGTAAATTTGGAAACATTTTTAATTGTTTGATAATCTAAAACGTTTTTTAGAAAAACAAAGGTGCACATTATACCGACTTTCCTTTCTTTGTAAGTCAACACGCAAATTCAGGAAATTGCAGTATTCACCATTATTTTATTACTCTATCTTAAAAAATTGAAAGACTTCTATTATGAATATTTATCAGGATTATATCCAAGAAATCGAGGAAAGAAAAACACAGGGGCTTCACCCAAAACCAATCGATGGTGCAGAATTGCTAAGCGCAATTATTGATCAGATCAAAGATACAGCCAACGAACACAGAGCCGACTCTCTAAAATTTTTTATTTACAATACGCTACCGGGAACGACCAGTGCTGCAGGTGTAAAAGCTCAGTTTTTAAAAGAAATCATTCTTGGTGAATCTGTCGTAGAAGAAATTACTCCTGTTTTCGCATTTGAGCTTTTGTCTCATATGAAAGGAGGCCCATCCATCCAGGTTTTACTTGATCTGGCTTTAGGAAATGATGATGCTAATGCAAAGCAGGCTGCTGAAGTTCTTAAAACACAGGTATATTTATATGATGCCGATACCGCACGTCTGAAAGAGGCTTATGAATCAGGCAGCGAAATTGCTAAAGATATTCTGGAAAGCTATGCAAAAGCAGAATTTTTCACCAAACTTCCTGAAGTTGTGGAAGAAATAAAAATCGTGACTTACATTGCTGCAGAAGGTGATATTTCTACCGATTTATTATCTCCGGGAAATCAGGCGCACTCGCGTTCTGACCGTGAATTGCACGGACAATGTATGATGTCTCCTGCTCAACAGGAAGAAATCAAAGCTCTTCAGGCTCAACATCCTGATGCCAGCCTGATGCTGATCGCTGAAAAAGGAACCATGGGAGTTGGTTCTTCCCGTATGTCGGGAGTAAACAACGTGGCTCTTTGGACAGGTAAACAAGCCAGTCCTTACGTACCTTTCGTAAACATTGCTCCGATTGTAGCCGGAACCAACGGTATTTCGCCAATTTTCTTAACGACAGTGGATGTAACCGGAGGAATCGGAATCGACCTTCAGAACTGGGTTAAGAAAACAGATGAAAACGGAAACCCTGTTCGTAATGAAAACGGTGACATTGTTTTGGAAGAAAAATATTCTGTAGCTACAGGAACTGTTCTTACCATCAATACAAAAGAGAAAAAATTATATAACGGCGCGACTGAATTGAAAGATATTTCAAAATCATTTACGCCTCAAAAATTAGAATTCATCAAAGCGGGTGGTTCTTATGCGATCGTTTTCGGTAAAAAAATTCAGACTTTTGCTGCTAAAACGTTAGGAATTACGGCTCCTTTGGTTTTTGCTCCTTCAAAGGAAATTTCTATCGAAGGACAAGGGCTTACTGCTGTTGAAAAAATCTTCAACAGAAATGCAGTTGGCGTAACTGAAGGTAAATTATTACACGCAGGTTCAGACGTTCGTGTAGAAGTAAACATCGTTGGCTCTCAGGACACAACCGGTTTGATGACTTCTCAGGAATTGGAATCTATGGCGGCAACGGTAATTTCTCCAATTGTAGACGGAGCTTACCAATCAGGTTGTCACACCGCTTCAGTTTGGGATAAAAAAGCGCAGGCTAATATCCCTAAATTAATGAAATTCATGAACGATTTCGGAGTGATCACCGCGCGTGACCCGAAAGGTGAATACCACGCTATGACAGACGTTATTCACAAAGTTCTTAACGATATTACGGTTGACGAGTGGGCCATCATCATCGGAGGAGACTCTCACACAAGAATGTCTAAAGGGGTTGCTTTCGGAGCCGACTCCGGAACGGTAGCTTTGGCTTTGGCAACAGGTGAAGCATCAATGCCGATTCCTGAATCTGTGAAAGTGACTTTCAAAGGAGACATGAAAGAGCATATGGATTTCCGTGATGTTGTTCACGCCACTCAGGCTCAGATGTTGAAGCAATTTGACGGTGAGAATGTTTTCCAGGGTAGAATTATCGAGGTTCACATCGGAACTCTTCCGGCTGACCAGGCATTTACATTCACAGACTGGACGGCTGAAATGAAAGCGAAAGCTTCGATCTGTATTTCTGAAGACGATACTTTAATCGAATCATTGGAAATTGCAAAAAGCAGAATCCAGATTATGATCGACAAAGGAATGGATAATCACAATCACGTTCTTCAAGGCCTTATCAATAGAGCAAACAAGAGAATCGAGGAAATAAGAACGGGTGACAAACCTGCTTTAACTCCGGATGCTAATGCAAAATATTATGCAGAAGTAGTTGTTGACCTGGACATCATCGTTGAACCAATGATTGCTGACCCGGATGTAAACAACGACGACGTTTCTAAAAGATATACACACGACACCATCCGAGATCTTTCGTTCTATGGAGGTGAGAAAAAAGTAGATCTTGGCTTTGTTGGATCTTGTATGGTTCACAAAGGAGATTTAAAAATCGTTTCTCAGATGTTAAAAAACATCGAAAAGAAAAATGGTAAAGTAGAATTCCAGGCTCCATTGGTGGTTGCGGCTCCTACTTATAATATCATTGACGAATTGAAAGCTGAAGGCGACTGGGAATTACTGGAGAGATATTCCGGTTTCGAATTCAACGATAATGCTCCGAAAGGCGAAGCTCGTACACAGTATGAAAATATGATGTATCTTGAGCGTCCGGGATGTAACCTTTGTATGGGGAACCAGGAAAAAGCTGAAAAAGGAGATACCGTTCTGGCCACTTCTACCCGTCTTTTCCAGGGAAGAGTTGTAGAAGATTCGGAACGTAAAAAAGGAGAATCTTTATTGGCATCAACTCCTGTAGTTGTATTGTCTGCAATTATCGGAAGAATTCCAAGTATTGAAGAGTACAAAGCGGCTGTTGAAGGTATTGATCTAACGACTTTCGTTCCGTCTATTAAAGAATTGGTAACGGTTGGTCATTAACAAAATCAAACCATAAGTCGAAAGACTGTTTTAATGATACAGGAAAGATTTTAGTCCATTGGGCTAAGATCTTTCTTTTTTTTATTTAGAACCTTTCCATTTAACAGACCGGAGAGTTATTTTACCTTATATCAATAACTCAAAATTTATTTTTTTCTTAACTTGATAGGTATAAATAATATTAATTATTCATCTTATTTATACCTATTTAGGTTGGGTAGGAACAGAATTTGATTAATTTTTATTTGAATAAATTTTCCCCTTTACAAGAAGTTAAAGTCCGGAAAAAAGTAAGGTAAAAAAATTAAAACAGATATGACTTTTGACATTGATATGATCAAAAAAGTGTATGAACGTTATCCTGAAAGAGTTGCTGCGGCAAGACAAATTACAGGAAAACCATTAACACTTTCAGAAAAAATCCTTTATACCCATCTCTGGGAAGGAAATTCAACACAGGAACATGAAAGAGGAAATTCTTATGTGGATTTCGCTCCGGACAGAGTAGCCATGCAGGATGCAACTGCACAGATGGCACTTTTACAATTTATGCAGGCCGGAAAAGTAAAGGTAGCAGTCCCGTCCACAGCACACGCCGATCACCTGATTCAGGCGAGAATTGGTGCCGAATCCGATTTACAGGAAGGCATCAACAAAAACTCTGAGGTTTTCAACTTTTTGAGCTCTGTTTGCGATAAATACGGAATCGGTTTCTGGAAACCGGGAGCCGGAATTATTCATCAGGTTGTATTGGAAAATTATGCTTTCCCCGGCGGAATGATGATTGGTACCGATTCTCACACCGTAAATGCAGGAGGATTAGGAATGGTAGCCATCGGTGTTGGTGGTGCAGATGCCGTAGACGTAATGGCAGGGATGGCCTGGGAGCTTAAGATGCCAAAGCTTATCGGTATTAAACTCACCGGAAAAATGAACGGATGGACTTCTGCAAAAGACGTGATCCTGAAAGTGGCCGGAATTCTTACCGTAAAAGGAGGAACAGGCTGCATCGTAGAATATTTCGGAGAAGGAGCAGAATCTCTTTCTGCAACGGGTAAAGGGACGATCTGTAACATGGGTGCAGAAATCGGCGCTACCACTTCTACTTTCGGATATGATGATTCGATGAGAAGATATCTTTCGGCGACAGGAAGACAGGATGTTGTAGATGCTGCCGACAAAATTGCTGAACATTTAACCGGTGATGCTGAAGTTTATGCTAATCCGGAGCAATATTTTGATCAATTAATCGAAATCAACCTTTCAGAATTAACACCTCATTTAAACGGACCTTTTACTCCGGATCTGGCGACTCCTGTTGCAGAATTCAGAGCAAAGGCAGAAGCCAACGGATGGCCTCTGGAGGTTGAATGGGCATTAATCGGTTCTTGTACCAACTCTTCGTATGAAGATTTATCAAGAGCAGCTTCTATTGTTGAAGATGCAGTTGCTAAAGGCGTGAAGCCAAAAGCAATTTTAGGAATCAATCCGGGTTCTGAGCAGGTGAAATTCACGGCAGAAAGAGATGGTTTCCTGGATTCTTTCAGAAAATTTGAAAATACCAGAATCTTTACCAACGCTTGCGGACCTTGTATCGGGCAATGGGACAGAGAAGGGGCTGAAAAAGGAGAGAAAAATTCAATTATTCACTCTTTCAACAGAAACTTTGCTAAGAGAGCAGACGGTAACCCCAATACGCACGCTTTCGTAGCATCTCCGGAAATGGTGGCTGCGGTGGCAATTTCAGGACGATTAGATTTTAACCCGATTACAGATACTTTAACGAATGAATCGGGAGAACAGATAAAACTTAACGAACCCAAAGGTTACGAATTACCGGCAAAAGGTTTCGCGGTAGATGACAATGGTTATCAGGCGCCATCGGCAGACGGATCTTCCGTTGTGGTCAACGTAAGCCCAACTTCGGACAGGCTTCAGCTTTTGGAAGAATTTCCGGCTTGGGATGGTAAAAATATCGAAGGAGCTAAAGTTTTAATTAAAGCTTTCGGAAAATGTACCACAGATCACATTTCTATGGCAGGACCTTGGTTGAAATACAGAGGTCATTTGGATAATATTTCAAACAATATGCTGATTGGGGCGGTAAATGCTTACAATATGGAAACCAACCACGTTAAAAACGAATTAACGGGTGAATATGGTGAAGTTCCTGCAGTACAAAGAGCGTACAAAGCGGCGGGAGTTCCGACAATCGTTGTGGGTGACCAAAACTACGGTGAAGGTTCATCAAGAGAGCACGCGGCAATGGAACCAAGACATTTGGGCGTAAAAGCGGTATTGGTAAAATCATTCGCGAGAATTCACGAAACGAACCTTAAAAAACAAGGAATGTTAGGAATTACTTTCGCCAATGAAGCAGATTATGAAAAAATTCAGGAAGATGACACGGTTAATTTCTTAGATCTTGATCAGTTTGCCCCGGGAAAACAACTGACTTTAGAATTCGTTCACAAAGACGGAACTAAAGACAACGTTATCGCCAACCACACCTATAACGAGCAACAAATTGAATGGTTTAAAGCAGGTTCTGCCCTGAATTTGATCAAACAACAGGAGAATTAATTGTTAGACTTGATTCATCATAGAAAAAGCAGTTTCGTTTGGAACTGCTTTTTTATTTTTTGGCGGGGAAAGGTTGGAAGTTGGAAGCGGGAAGCTGGAGGCGGGAGGTTAATGGCAGTCATCATAAAAAAAACTGCAATACTCTTCCAGCTTCCAGCCTCAAACCTCCATCTTCCCTCTTCCAGCCTCCCTCTCCCCCTACTTCATTTTCGTCAGAAGATTCATTCGGTAGCTCTCTCCTATTGGGATTTCCTGCTCAGAAATTAAGGTTACTTTTTTAGTTGAAACATTTTTAATTTGATTCAAATTAATAATAAAAGACTTATGAATTCTTGCAAAAGAGCTTTTAGAAAGTTGCTGTTCCATAGATTTTAAAGTGTCTAAAACAATATATTCCTGTTCGGAGGTTTTGATATTCACATAATCTTTAATACTTTCCACGTACAGGATATCCTCAAAATTAACTCTATGCTGCTGTCCGGAAGATTTCACGAAGAAATGAGCATCTTCCTGAGTTTCATTAACAGCAAAACGTTCCTGAGCCTTTAAGGCACTTTTATAAAACCGTTCAAATGAAATCGGTTTTAAAAGGTAATCCACAATATGATGTTCGTAGCCTTCCAACGCATATTCGGAATAAGCGGTTGTTAAAATATACTTCTGTTTATCGCCCAGAATTTTCATAAAATTAATTCCGGTCAGTTCCGGCATCTGAATATCCAGAAACACCAGATCCGATTCATTTTTCTGAATATAATCCAATGCTTCAATCGGATTTTCTGTCGAAAAAACCAGTTCTAAAAACGGAACTTTCTGTACATAACTTGCCAGCAGCGAAATCGCCAGCGGTTCATCGTCTACAACAATACATTTAATTTTATTCATTTCGCAAATCAATTTTTAAATCTACGATAAATTCCGTTTCTGAGTTCTGTATGTTTAATTCGTGTTTTTTTGGATATAAAATGGCCAGTCTTTTCTTCACATTATCGATTCCTATTCCTGAAACGGCATCTTTCATGCGGTCTTTTTTATGGTTTAAAAGGTAAAAATGCAGGGTTTGATGGTCGTCAGAGATTTTCATTTCAAATCCTTTATCCCTAAAATCGCCATGCTTAAAAGCATTTTCAACAAAAGGAACCAAAATCATTGGGGAAATATTCAGTTTCGGATGATTGATATTTTTTTCAATAACCAATAATTCCGGCTTTTTAATTCTCAATTTTTCCAAAGCGGTTAAACTGTCGATATACCCGATTTCTTTATCTAAAGTAATGGTATCTTCCCCCAGATCTTTGGTGCTGTATCTCAACAGCTGACTCAGTTCTTCCAATGCGGGCAAAGCTTTATCCGAGTTCTGATAAACCAGAGAGTAGATATTATTTAAAGAATTAAAAATAAAATGAGGATTAATCTGCGTTTTTAAAGCCTGTAGTTCTGCTGTTTTTCTGGCTTCTATCAATTGAGCTTTTTCCTCTTCCGCAATAATCGAATATCTGAAAAACCAAAAAGTAGTACTGATAAAAATGGTAGTGCTGCTGTAAAAAATATTATCGAAAAAATAAAAGGCAAAGCTTGTGGCTTCTGCATAATTTCTGATCCCAAAATATTTCGGCAAAAACCATTCTTCCGCAAAATATCTTACCATAACAAAAGAACTCACACTCAGAAGAAAGGCAAATAAAGATTTATATATTTTATCGGCTTCAAAAAAATTGGGAACTACCAAATAATAATTCACATAGAAACAGGTAAAACTGGTAATCAGAAAGGTAAAATTAAATATGATGTGATCGGACTTAAATACAAAATAAGGAATTACAATGGATCCCAAAATATAAATAGTCCAGAAAAAGAGATGCAGGTATATTAGTTTGTTCGTTTTCATATCACAAAAATAGGTTTTCCCTGAAATTCAAATGTTGATTTTCGATGAACAGTTCATTTTTTCCGATGAAAATCTATTAATCCCATAAAAATCAGGCTTCGTCTAAATGCTGTTTCACAGGGCTTTAAGAGCTATTAATTTTGGAACATCAAAAAACAACAACCATGAAACTACAGTATATCATTCTGGCAAGCCTTCTTTCAACCTCTATTTTCGGACAGGTAAAAAAGGACAGTATTAAAAACATCGAACAGATTAATCTTTTGGTAAAGAAAAAATTACTGGAAAGAAAGGCCGACCGACTGATCTTTAATGTGGAAGCTTCTATCGCTTCTCAGGGAATGGATGCTTCGGAAACCCTTGCGAATGTTCCGATGCTGAAAGTGGATGAAAATCTGGGGAGTATTTCGATTACGGGAAAAAGCAGCGTGAATGTGATGATTAACGGCAGAATGCTGAATCTTTCCGGAACGGCTCTCTTAAATTATCTGAAATCCATCCGCTCCGAAAATATTGCAAAAATAGAGGTTATCACCACGCCGCCGGCCAGATATGAAGCGCAGGGAAACAGCGGACTGATTAATATTATCCTTAAAAAAAATCCGAATCTTGGTTTTAGCGGAAATATCAATACGAATTTAATCCAGAGAACCTATTCCGGATTCAGTGATAACGGCACATTGAATTATCAGACTGAAAAATTCAGCAGCAGTTTGAAATTTAATTATTATGATTCTGCAAAAAGGACCAACGAAAATTATGATATTATCGGCATCTCCAAAAACTACAGCAATTCGGTTAGAAAAGATATGTGGAAGGAGCTTACTCCAAGCCTTACAATGTCTTATAAAATCAATAAAAACGCTGAAATTGGTGTAGAATATATTTACGCCCACCAAAAATCAGGGATGGATATTGTCAATAAAACAAGGAATATCAACGAAAATCAGGTAGAAGAAAACCTATTAACCAACACTTTTCACCGCGAGAAGCTTCCTACTCATACGTTAAGCGCTTATTATGATCTTAAACTGGATTCTCTTGGGAAAAAATTAAGCATTGCAGGGAATTTTTATAAAAATAATTCCGATACGGAGGTTAATTTTTCTACCTTAAAAAGTTCCGACAATTCGGTTCAGGATGTAAAGACCACTTCTTTAATTTCTCCACAAATTTTCTCTGCTCAGGCCGATCTTGAGCTTCCTTTTTCATTTGGAAATATCGAAACCGGAGTGAAATTTAATCAGTTTAAAAATGCCTCCGACTTACACTATTTTAATGTCATCGATAATCAATATATTTCAGATGAAGAAAAAGCCAATCTTTTTAATTATCGGGAAGAAAATTATGCTGCGTATTTCAGCTATGCGAAAAGTTTTGGGGAACATTGGGAAACAAAAGCCGGACTCCGTTATGAAAATACTTTTGCCGAAAGCTTTTCACCTTCCACCAACTCAAAGAATAAGTATAATTACGGGCAATGGTTTCCTTCGGCCTATGTAGCGTATAAAAAAGATAAAAATGTGTTCAGTTTTTCGTATTCCAGAAGAATTAACCGCCCGAGCATGAGCAATCTCAACCCTTTTAAATGGTATTCGAATCCATATTCTTATTCTTCAGGAAACCCTTTATTAACGCCGTCTTACATTAATAATCTGGAGTTGGGATATGTTTATAACAGTAAATTTTCAGCCAGCATTTATTATTTAAAACTAAAAAATGCATTCGGACAGTTATCTTCAATAAAAGACAATGCTGAAATGGATATTGTGGGCACGTATCTGAATTATTATAACAATACGTCTTACGGAATCAACCTTTCGTATACCGATACTTTCTTCCGGTTTTGGGAAGCCAGTCTTTCGGGGAACGCATCGATTCAGAATTCGGAGGTTTTTAATGTAAATGCAGAAACGCAGGAAGGATATTCCGTAAGTTATTCTTTTAATAATACTTTTACGCTGAACAAATCTAAAACACTTGCTTTTTTTCTGAATTACAGTCAGGATTTACCTTATAAAAACGTGAATTATTATTTTAATAATTTCTCCAATTTAAATTCAGGGTTAAAGATTGCTCTTATGAATAAGCAATTACAGATCAATGCCACGGTGACCAATATTTTTGCCCAAAGATACCGCGGAAACATGACCTTTGCAGACAATAAACAATATATGAATAATTACTGGGACGGAAGGAGCTTCCGCTTGAGTGTAAACTATACATTTGGAAATAATAAAAAGAAAATCACTAAGAAAAATATTAATTTCGACGAAAAAGACAGGGTTCAATAATTCATTTGTAACAAAAAATACTTTTCTGCGTCTAACCAAGCAGTAGAAAACAATATGAAGAGAACAATTATTGCGCTATTTTCTATTGGGTCGGTATTTACGTATGCCCAGGAAAAAACTAATAACCAGGAAACCAAAGAGAAACAAATTGAAGAAGTTACTCTTACCAAAACTAAAAAAGCCGTTGAACAAAAGGCAGATCGTACGATTTTCGATTTTTCGGAGCAACCAAGCCTGAATTCCGGATCTTTAATGGAAGGAATTAAAAAACTTCCCGGTCTTGTCGCATCAGAAATGGTAGGCATGATGTATCAGGGGAAACCTTTGGAAGTGTATATGGACGGAAGACCACTGAATATTTCCAGCAACGAACTCACCGCTTTCATGGAAGGAATGCCCGCCAATTCGGTAGAGAGAATTGAGATCATTACCCAGCCGGGAGCCGAATTTCCGGCCACTTCGGGAGGTGCTATTTTAAATATCATCACCAGCAAATCCGCAAAAAATTACCTAACGGCAGTTTACAACGGCGGTTACCGATTTTCGAATTATGATAAATACAGAAGTCGATTCAACAACTCTATTGCCCTAAACTCAAGAAATAAATGGTTTGGATGGCAGGTAAATTTGGGTCAGTATTATCGTGAAAGTTTATCTGATTCTCAATTTGATGCACTGAGTAAAAACCATTCCAACACTCTGGGAAGAACGTATTATATGAATTCGGCTTTTACGTTTGAACTCGGAAAAGACCGATTGTTGGTTAATTACGATATTACACACAATAACAACGGTTCGTCTATTGTTTCGGATGAATTTGTCAACGGATTCAGCAGAAGTAATTTTACGAGTGATACAAAAGGTTTAAGGCAGGAAGCTTCGGTAACGTATCAGAAAAAATTCAGTGATAAAAGCAGAAAGCTTGATTTTAAATTCGTTTACACCAACAACGATTCTGAATTTAATCAGCAAAGCAGCAACAGCACAAATTTCTTAGATAATTCCTCCAACTTCAATGTGTATAATTTTAAGGTAGATTACTCACAACCGTTAAAAATTTTAGATGAAGGAAAAGTAAGTTTCGGAGGTTTGTTTGATCAGCAGGATTTTAAAACAAAAGACCGAAGTATCGTTAATCTGGATTATACAAGGCAAACGACTTCGGGGTATGTTGAATTTCAGGCCAAGCTTAAAAAGTTTGATTTCATTGCCGGCGCAAGGGCTGAAAACTACGATATTACCGGAGTGACAAGAATGTTCAACGCCAATAATGAGGTGGAGCAAAAGGATTTGAATGCCTTTAAAAAATTCAAGGTATTTCCGAATGCGAGCATCCAGTATAACCTGATGAAGCAGCTTTTTGTGAACCTGAATTACAATAAAAAAATCAGTCTGCCAAGTGTTTCATTACTAAACCCGAATAATACCACATTACAAAACAATACCCTGACTTCCAACGGAAATCCGAATCTTCAGCCTACGATCTACGACAATGCTGAATTTAAGATCAGTGCATTCGATTACGCTTATATCAGTTATAACACAAGCTGGGTGAATAATCAGATCGTGCAGCGGGTTTCCAGAGAAAATAACCTCATCAGAAATGAGCAGGTACAGGTTAACAGTTTGAGAACCCATAATTTCAGCTTTGGAATGCCGATTCCTTTCATGTTGTTTACCAAACCTTTCAGCGAGTTGATGAAATTTAATGTAAACCCTGATAAAATGAATTTATTATACATTTATACAGGATATCAGCTTCAGGAAATGCCGGATATTAAATCCAAAGGTTTCTGGATTTTCAGCGTGATGGGACAGTTTATTTTGCCAAAAGACATCCGTTTCCAGGCGAATTATAACGTTATTCCGGCAAGAGGAAATTTCTATTATTTCGAGCTTGAAAAACCGCTTAACAATGCCTTGGACATTACCATTTCAAAGAAATTCATGACCGACAGGCTTAACCTTTCATTGTATGCGAGGGATATCTTTAATCAGAATAAAAGTGTGATTATGGCCCGTTCCGCGGGAGGAAGTGTCTATACCTCCAATAAATTTGACAGCAGAAGTTTCGGAATTTCTATAAATTATAAAATCCCGACCAAAAACAAGCTGGCAAAAGAAGATCCGAATATGATTAAAACGACTACGCAAAGTGAAAATAGCGGCGGGGTGATGAGCCAGGGACAATAGTTTTTTTATTTAAACACTAATTGCACGAATGTTTTGCACTAATATTCGCTAATTTTTTAAAATTTAAAACTCAATACTTATCAATAGGAGCGGACTTTAGTCCGCTTTTTTTATGATATATTTTGCTTGGGTTAGCCAAAAAATTTAATGGGATTTTTGTGAAACCACCCCGTCAAAAATTCTTTGGATTTTTGACACCCCTCCAAGGGAGGGGAATTTTTTTGGTGGTTGATTTATGTTTAAAATTCAATCGTTTGGAAACGCCAGTTTAGGGTATCGATCAAAGTCAATTGATTGAGTTGCAAAGGCAGATCGGTCATAATTTTCAATGCTAAATTTGCCATCATACTTCCAACTATTCCCGGCAAAGCACCCAAAACACCGAGGCTGTCGCAATCGGGAAGGTTTTCATCAGAAGGAGGTTCCGGGAAAATATCTCTTAGATTTTTGCTCCCTTTATAATTAAAAATAGCGACCTGTCCCGAAAAACCAAGAATACTTCCGTAAACCAAAGGTTTTTTCAGTTTTACACAAGTATCATTGACTAAATATCTCGTTTTGAAATTATCAGAACCATCGATAATTAAATCAAATTGAGACATAATTTCTTCAGCATTTTCATGATTAATTTTGTCTTCAATTCCAATAAAATGAACCTGATGATTGAGATTTTTCACAAATAATTCCGCGCTTTTCACTTTAGAAACTCCTACCGAATGCTCGTTGTGGATAATTTGTCGGTTTAAATTATGCAATTCCACCTCATCAAAATCGGCAACACCTATAGTTCCAACGCCTGCCGCTGCCAGATACTGAATCACAGGACTTCCCAAACCGCCTGCTCCAATTATCAAAACCTTAGAATTTATTACTTTCCGCTGACCTTCCAAACCAATTTCTTCAATAAAAATCTGTCGGCTGTATCTTGCGAAGATGTCTTCGTTTTTCATTTTTTGATTTTACTTAGAACGTTTTTAAAATTTAGTGGTTTATTTTAACGCAAAGTTTTATTTTAAATGTAAAGGTACTCAAGTGAGCAAAGAAGAATCAACAAGTTGATTTGACAAAGCGTATTTTCAAGCTTCGCGAAGCAAATTCATTTGCCTTTGCCTTCTAAAAATCAGGAGAAAAAAATAAAATCTTAGCGTTAAAAAAATAGTAGATTTTTATAATTTAACATCATATAAGCCAAAATATTTTTTAATTATAATTTTAAACATTCTCTTAAATCAACAATATTCAGTTTTCGTCAATATGAATATTTTCACAATGCTATAAAGAAAAATGTATAGAGAACTTACTTCTCGATACGATTTTCTTCAAAAATCTACTCGAAGGGAAGTCCATTATTTAGAATTATTAATTTAAATTCCACTATAAACCGCATCCCAATCCTTCATCACAGGATCGTAACCTGCTTTTTTAATGATATTTTTTATTTCTTCCATGCTTCTTTCATCACTGGTTTCGAATTGTTCCAACGATTCTTTATCCACCGCATAACCTCCCGGATTGGTTTTCGAAGCCGCACTCATCGCCGTTGCTCCCAACGAAATGATATGATTTCTGAATTTTTCATTTTCTCGCGTTGAGATTGAAATTTCCAGGTCTTCATTCCAGATTCGGTAAGCGCAGATTAATTGAAGCAAATCTTTATCAGACATCATGAAATTGGGTTCGATAATGCCTTCCGCTGGTCGAAGCCTCGGAAATGAAACCGAAAACTTCGATTTCCAATACGTTTTTTGAAGATAATCGATATGCAGGGCATTAAAAAAACTATCCACCCGCCAATCTTCCAACCCAAGCAAAACGCCTAAACCCATTTTATGAATTCCGGCACTCCCGATTCTGTCAGGCGTTTCGAGACGAAAATTAAAATTTGATTTCTTGCCTTTCGGATGATATTCTTTGTACACTTCCTGATGGTAGGTTTCCTGATAGACCAATACCGCATTGACTCCCGCCTCATGCAATTGTTGATATTCTTCTTCCGACAAAGGCTGAACTTCAATGGAAATATTGGCAAAATGGGGCTTTAATAACCGTACGGCATTCAGGAAATACTCGATTCCTACGGTTTTATTGGCTTCACCGCTTACTAACAAAACGTGATTGACGCCCATTGATTTTAAAACGGTTGCTTCAATCATTATTTCAGTATCGCTCAACGTTTTTCTTTTAATCGAGTTATCTAAACTAAAACCGCAGTACGTACAAATATTCTGGCATTCATTACTCAGATACAGCGGTGCATACAACTGAATCGTTTTCCCGAAACGCTTTTGCGTGAGTTGCTGTGTCATTTTTGCCATCACTTCCAGTTTCTGAGACGCAACCGGTGACAATAAATTCAAAAAATCTTCAACTGTTTTATTTTTTTTCTGAAGGCTGGTTTCGACATCAAACAAAGTTACTTTTTCAAGCTTTGCCTTGATTTCATCCCATTGATAATCTTCAAAAATATCTTTAAACGTTTTCATAATTTTATTCAAATAAAAATGAAGTGAGCGGACTAGAAGCTTCTGCATAATTTCCAATCGCTCCCAAACCGGATTCAAAGGCTCTTCTTCCGGCAATAACGCCTTCTTTAAATGCGAGAGCCATATTCACAGGATTTCGAGCCACTGCAATCGCTGTATTGACCAAAACCGCGTCTGCTCCCATTTCTATTGCTTTTGCCGCATCGGAAGGTGCCCCAATTCCTGCATCTACAACAACCGGAACATTACTCTGAGCGATAATGATCTCTAAAAAATCTAATGTTCTCAATCCTTTATTCGTTCCGATCGGTGCTCCCAAAGGCATCACCACCGCTGTTCCGGCATCTTCCAAACGTTTACACAAAACCGGATCTGCATGAATATAGGGCATTACAACAAATCCTAATTTTGCCAATTCTTCAGTTGCATACAATGTTTCAATGGGATCGGGCAACAGATATTTCGGGTCTGGATGAATTTCGAGTTTCACCCAGTTAGTCTCGAGAGCTTCTCTGGCCAATTGTGCTGCCAAAACTGCTTCTTTGGCCGTTCTTGCGCCCGAAGTATTCGGTAGCAGATGAGCTTTTGCAGGTTTTAGAGCATTTAAAATATCATCTTCCGAAGAACCGGCATCTATTCTTTTTAATGCCATGGTTACCAGCTCGCTTTCTGAAGCGATGATGGAAGCGGTCATTTGGGAAAGATTTCCGAATTTTCCGGTTCCTAAGAACAACCGCGATTCAAAAGTTCTGTCCGCTATTTTTAATGGTTGGTTTTTCATATGCTAATTTTTATTTTTTCTAAGAGTGTGTTTAACATTATAATTAAAAAATGTTTTAGCTTATACCCTATTACATTGTAAAAATTCAATGTTTTTTTAACGCAAAGATTTTATTTGTTTTCTACTTATTTTAAGGTAAAAGCAAATTAATGGCTTCGCGAAGCTTGAAAATACGCTTTATCAAATCAATTGATTGATTCTTCTTTGCTCACTTGAATATTTTTTAGAATTAAGATAAATCTTTGCGTTAAAATGATACATTAAAATTTAAAAAGGCTCTAAAGGTCATCTTTAATTGGCGATTTCATTTTAAAATAGTTTTAAATTCGTTGATTATTGAAGGCTGATCCGTAATTTGTCCTGAAACCGCTACACCGTAAATCCCGATTTGCCGTAACAATTCTATATCTTCTAAAACGACTCCGCCAATGGCAACTATTTTTGGGATTTCAATTGATTTTTCCTTTAAACCATCAATGATATTTTGATAGCCTTCAAATCCTAAAATCGGACTTAACTGTTCTTTCGTTGACGTAAATCTTAAAGGCCCCAAACCGATATAATCACAGGATTCTGCGAGTCTTTGAAGGACATCTGAAAAAGTATTTGCCGTTCCTCCGATCAATTTATTTTCGCCTAAAATAGATCTTGCCATTTCGACCGATGTATCTTTTAAACCTAAATGCACTCCGTCTGCATCGATATCTTTGGCAATCTGAACATGATCGTTGATGATGCAAACCGTCTGATGATCCGAGCAAAGCTTTTTAGATATTTCACAAAGTTTAATAAATTCATTTTCCGGAGCATTTTTCCAACGAACTTGCACCCAATTAGCTCCGTGATCAAGCGCTTTCCGGATGTTGATTTTCTGTTCTTCAAGGTTGAAACCCTGGGAGATATACTGTAATTTTTCCATTTTTAATCGTTTGATAGCATTTTGATGATCTTTTGAAACGACTCCGTGGGCGAACGGCTTTCCCAAATCGCTCCTAATAGCGCTGCTCCGTCAAAACAATGACTGAAAACGGTATTGATATTTTTATTATTGATTCCTCCCAAAGCCATCAGTTTTACTTTTGAATGGTTTCGCTTGTTCATATCATTTAAAATAGTTGAATTTTCTCCATATCCCTTTTTAGAAATACTGGGAAAAACCGGACTGATAAAAGTATATTCCCAATCTTCATTCAATTCATTAAACGTTTCAATATCATGAACAGATGTAGACATTATTTTATCTTTAAAAGCTTTAAACAAACCATTTTGTCTATCAATTTCTCTAAAATGAAGCCTTGAAATACCAAAATTTCCGGCCAGATCATAATGATTGTGCAGCACCAATTGATGATGAAATTCCGGATGTATCTTTTGAATAAAATCCGTCATTTCTTCAGAATTAATGAAAGGTTTTCTGACATGAAGTAATTCTAATCCTTCCTGAAACAATTCATTTATAATTCCCGTTTCGTTTTGAATTAATTCTTCGGGAGTGATAACAATGATCATATATAAATTTCCTTTCCTTTTTCGATAAATTCCTGCGATTTGTCGAACATTCCTTTTTCTGCAGATTCGCGGATTTCCTGAGTAATTTTCATGGAACAGAATTTCGGTCCGCACATCGAGCAGAAATGCGCAATCTTCGCTCCGTCAGCCGGAAGCGTTTCATCGTGATAAGATCTCGCCGTTTCAGGATCTAAGGAAAGATTGAACTGATCTTCCCAACGGAATTCGAATCGGGCTTTACTCAATGCATTGTCTCTGTACTGAGAACCAGGATGCCCTTTTGCCAGATCTGCTGCATGAGCGGCCAGCTTATAGGTAATTACCCCCACTTTTACATCTTCTTTATTGGGAAGACCTAAATGTTCTTTGGGCGTTACATAACACAACATGGCACAACCAAACCAGCCAATCATTGCGGCACCGATTCCGGAGGTAATGTGATCATAACCTGGCGCAATATCCGTTGTTAAAGGACCTAAAGTGTAGAAAGGCGCTTCATCACAAACTTCCAATTGCTTCTCCATATTTTCCTTAATCATGTGCATCGGAACGTGCCCCGGACCTTCGATCATGACCTGTACATTGTGCTTCCATGCAATTTTCGTCAGTTCACCTAACGTTTCCAATTCGGCAAACTGCGCTTCATCATTCGCATCGGCAATCGAACCCGGACGAAGGCCGTCGCCCAAAGAAAAGGCAACATCATACTTTTTCATGATCTCGCAGATTTCCTCGAAATGCGTATATAAAAAATTTTCTTTATGATGAAATAAGCACCATTTTGCCATGATAGAACCGCCTCGGGAGACAATTCCCGTCACACGCTTTGCTGTTAAATGAATATATCTCAACAGAACTCCGGCGTGAATCGTGAAGTAAGAGACGCCCTGCTCCGCCTGTTCGATTAAAGTATCTTTAAAGATTTCCCATGTTAAATCTTCTGCAACCCCTTTTACTTTTTCCAAAGCCTGATAAATCGGAACGGTACCAATCGGAACCGGACTGTTTCTGATGATCCATTCTCTGGTTTCGTGGATATTTTTTCCGGTTGAGAGATCCATAATCGTATCGGCTCCCCATCGGCACGCCCAGACTGCCTTTTCCACTTCTTCTTCAATGCTTGATGAAACGGCGCTGTTTCCGATATTGGCATTGATTTTAACTAAAAAATTCCGACCGATAATCATCGGTTCACTTTCCGGATGGTTGATATTGTTGGGAATAATTGCTCTTCCCGCTGCAATTTCGTCTCTTACAAATTCGGGAGTGATTTTATTTTTCGGTGTTTTTGCTCCAAAGCTGTTTCCCTGATGTTGAAAAGCCATCTCTTTTGAAACAGCATCCAGCTGTTCTATTTTTTGATTTTCCCGGATGGCGATATATTCCATTTCGGGAGTGATGATGCCTTGTCTTGCGTAATATAACTGGGTAACTTCCTGTCCTTCTTTTGCTATTTTTGGTTTGTGATTATAGGAAAAGCGCAACTCATCCAGTTTTGGATCGGCAAGTCGGGATTTTCCGTATTCTGAGGTAATTCCGTTGAGGATTTCTACGTCATTTCTATCTAAAATCCATTGTTCACGGATTCTTGGAAGCCCTTTTTCAATATTAATTTCAGAATTTTCATCGGTGTAAGGTCCTGACGTATCATAAATGGTGACCGGTAGATTTTCTTCCAGAGTTCCGTTGGTTAGTTTTGTCGGACTTAACCGGATTTCGCGCATCGCAACATGGATGGTATGAATTTTCCCTTCGACATAGATTTTTTTTGAGTTCGGAAATGGTGAACGGGTGATGTTATGAGCCATATCATTATTGTTTTTTATGAAAATTAGCCACCCTGAGTGGCAGTGATGATTAAAATTGAATCTTTGTCTGTGAGGATGGTTTCCGCCCAGAATGACTGCGGAATAATACGATTGTTGAGTGCCACGGCGATCCCTTTTTTCTTTTCGGGTAATTCCATAGCGAGAAGTGCTTCCAGATTTTCGGGAAGTTGTTCAAATTGTTTTGTCGTGTGGTTGATTGTGAGTTCCATTCCTAACATTTTTTTTAATGCACCTTAGGAATAGCCATTATTGTACAATAGAATGTACAGCAAAAGTCATCTACTTTTCCCTACGCTAGTATGATCTAGAAATCAGGTTCAAAGGGTAAATTCTCAGCCCGTTTTTCAACAGACACCCCTAAAGTGTGGGACGAAGGTAGACAATTTTTTAGAATGGGCAAAATTTTGGTGGAAAGATGAAAGCGGGGTGATGGAGGTTTTTTATGGCCACGAATGCACGAATAATTTTTTATCTCCCTCAAATGCTATTGATTTTCATGGATGATGCTATTTTCTGTCGGTATATCGCAAGGGCGCAAAGATATTTTTAAGACACGATGCTTTTAAGGCGCAAGGATTTTATCGGAGATACAGCTTTGGAACGTATTTTTTTGCCACGAATGCACGAATGGTTTTTATTTTCCCACAGATTCCACGGATTTTCACAGATGATTGCAAATATTTTTTTTATAAAGGTTGATGAATCTGCGCTATCTGTAAAATCAGCGTGAGAATAATGATGTCAATATTCAAATAAATGACTGAGACCCTAGTCCAGATTGAAATGAAAATCCCGCAATGGAGCAGCGGAGGGAAAGCGAAGGCCGCGTAATGAGGAATTGCAATGAAAACTTTGGAACGTATTTTTTTTGCCACGAATGCACGAATGGTTTTTATTTTCCCACAGATTCCACGGATTTTCACAGATGATTGTAAATATTTTTTTTACAAAGGTTGATGAATCTGCGTTATCTGTAAAATCAGCGTGAGAATAATTATGTCAATATTCAAATAAATGACTGAGACCCTAGTCCAGATTGAAATGGAAATCCCGCAATGGAGCAGCGGAGGGAAAGCGAAGGCCGCGTAATGAGGAATTGCAATGAAAACTTTGGAACGTATTTTTTTGCCACGAATGCACGAATGGTTTTTATTTTCTCACAGATTCCACGGATTTTCACAGATGATTGCAAATATTTTTTTTTAGAAAGGTTGATGAATCTGCGTTATCTGTAAAATCAGCGTGAGAATAATTATGTCAATATTCAAATAAATGACTGAGACCCTAGCCCAGATTGAAATGGAAATCCCGCAATGGAGCAGCGGAGGGAAAGCGGAGGTAGCGAAATGAGGAATTGCAATGAAAACTTTGGAACGTATTTTTTTTGCCACGAATGCACGAATGGTTTTTATTTTCCCACAGATTCCACGGATTTTCACAGATGATTGTAAATATTTTTTTTACAAAGGTTGATGAATCTGCGTTATCTGTAAAATCAGCGTGAGAATAATTATGTCAATATTCAAATAAATGACTGAGACCCTAGACCAGATTGAAATGGAAATCCCGCAATGGAGCAGCGGAGGGAAAGCGGAGGTAGCGAAATGAGGAATTGCAATGAAAACTTTGGAACGTATTTTTTTTGCCACGAATGCACGAATGGTTTTTATTTTCCCACAGATTCCACGGATTTTCACAGATGATTACAAATATTTTTTTTTAGAAAGGTTGATGAATCTCCGTTATCTGTAAAATCAGCGTGAGAATAATGATGTCAATATTCAAATAAATGAATGAGACCCTAGTCCAGATTGAAATGGAAATCCCGCAATGGAGCAGCGGAGGGTAAGCGAAGGCCGCGTAATGAGGAATTGCAATGAAAACTTTGGAACGTATTTTTTATGCCACGAATGCACAAATGGTTTTTTATTTTCCCACAGATTCCACGGATTTTCACGGATGATTGCAAATATTTTTTTTAGAAAGGTTGATGAATCTCCGTTATCTGTAAAATCAGCGTGAGAATAATGATGTCAATATTCAAATAAATGAATGAGACCCTAGCCCAGATTGAAATGGAAATCCCGCAATGGAGCAGCGGAGGGAAAGCGAAGGCCGCGTAATGAGGAATTGCAATGGAAAGCTGGAAATAGCTCCTAAAAAAAATGGAAACCGAATCTCCTTCAGTTTCCATCTTCCTTTTTGATGATTTATTCTTCACAGGCTCTCCAGATCGCATCGTTTTGCGGAACGGGAGCAATGATTTCAATATTTTCTTTGGTCACCGGATGGATAAACTCCAGTTTTCTCGCGTGAAGGTTAATTCCCCCATCGGGATTGGACCGTGGTGCACCGTATTTGAGATCTCCTTTAATCGGAACGCCGCTTTTTGATAACTGCGCCCTGATCTGGTGATGCCTCCCCGTTTCAAGATCAACTTCCAGCAAAAGATAATTGTCCAGCGTTTTGATCACATGATAGGTAAGAATGGCCTCTTTCGCGCCATCTGTTACCTTTGGAAAAACGATGGCTTTGTTATTTTTTTCGTTTTTCTGTAAATAATGAACCAGCCTTTGGGTTTTAGGAATCATTTCCTTTGCCACGACTGCCCAATAGGTCTTTTTAACCTCGCGATTTTTAACCATTTGCGTTAACCGGGACAAAGCTTTAGATGTTTTGGCATAAATTACCAGACCTGAAGTCGGCCTGTCGATACGATGCACCAAACCGAGAAAAACATTTCCCGGCTTGGCATCTCTTTTTTTTATAAAATCTTTTATTAATTCCAACAGAGAATCGTCACCTGTTTTATCGCCCTGAACGAGCTGTCCGACCTTTTTGTTAATCACCAGAAGATGGTTGTCTTCATATACAATCTGCTCTTCCATAGACTACTGTCGCATATTCGATCTGTTGGTAATAGATATTACAATTCCTCCCAAAAGACCGATGGTTTTAAGAATAGAAAGCTGCGAATCTTCGGGAAATAAAGCTCCGATGATACAAACGGCCCCCGCAGCATACATTCCGTAGGTCATATTTTTGTTGAAAAGCAAAGAAGCCTGGAAAAAGAAACTGATTCCTATTAACACATAAAAAACTTTTCTGGAAAGCAACAGGTTAATTTCCGGAGAAAATAGATTGAACCATCCTGCTGCCAGACAGAGTAAGGCGACGATTGATAAAATTCCCTGAGTGGATTGTTGATTTTTCATTACTTAATAACTTTCATTTTCATTGGGGAAATCGCTCCCTTTTACATCTTTCACATACTGAGCGACTGCTCCCGTAATTTCGGTATAGAGATCAAGATATCTTCTTAAAAATTTCGGGCTGAAACCTTTGTTCATTCCCACCATATCATGATAAACCAAAACCTGACCGTCGCAATGAGGTCCGGCACCAATTCCTATCGTTGGTATGGAAATCGCTTCTGTGACTTTTTTCGCTAAATCTGCCGGAATTTTTTCTAAAACAACTCCAAAACATCCTAATTCTTCAAGCAGTTTTGCATCATTAATCAATTTTTCGGCCTCTTCCTCTTCTTTGGCTCTTACTTTATAGGTTCCGAACTGATAGATGGATTGTGGCGTTAATCCCAAATGTCCCATAATCGGGATTCCGGAATTGATTATTTTTTTAATAGATTTTGAAATTTCTTTTCCGCCTTCAATTTTAATGGCGTGTGCCCCTCCTTCTTTCATCATTCTCACCGCAGATTCCAAAGCGATATCCGGATTACTCTGATAGGTCCCGAACGGCAAATCGGCAATCACCAAAGCTCTGTCTGTACCTCTTACCACACTCTGGGTATGATAAATCATCTGATCCAGGGTAATGGGCAATGTTGTTTCGAAGCCCGCCATTACGTTGGCCGCAGAATCTCCGATTAAAACGGCATCAATTCCTCCTGCATCTACCATTTTTGCTGTGGTAAAATCGTATGCTGTAAGCATGGTAATTTTTTCCTTGTCGAATTTCATTTTTCGCAAGGTTTCCGTCGTCACTTTTTTAATTTCAGAATGAACAGACATAAATGTATCTATTTTTTAAAGTTAAAAAAGTCGGCACTGGGCCGACTTAAAGTTTTGTATGATTTTTATAAAACTACGTGTCCTAGTTTCATTAGTTTGTCGTGGTTGAGAATTTTGATGTTTCTTCCGTCTACTTCAATAAGCTGGTCTCCCTTAAACTCTGAAATTAAACGAATGGCACTTTCGGTAGCCGTTCCTATGATATTGGCGATTTCTTCTCTCGTTAAAGAAATTTTGATAAAACCTTCGGGATCTATGCCCAGTTTTTGTTCTAAAAGCAGTAAAATTTCTGCCAGTCTTTCCCGCACTGTTTTCTGAGCAAGGAAAGTAATGGTATTGGAAGATTCTCCCAATTCATAAGAAATTTTCTGAAGCATTACGAAAGAAAGCTGAGGATCTACCTCCAGGAGATACATAAAAATATCTGCGGGTAGAAAAGTGGCCTCAATATCCGTCATTGCCTCAGCCTTTGCCTGGAAATTTTCCCCGCAAAGTAAAGAACGATAGCCGATAATGTCTCCTTCTTTGATAAATCTTAAGATCTGATCTTTCCCGAAAGCTCCCGATTTTGACAGCTTAGCAGCTCCTTTTTCTAAAACGAAGACTCCCCGAGGCGTTTCACCGTCTTCGAAAATAGTATCGTGTTTCTGAAAACTGAATTTCTTTTTTGCACTAAAATATTTATCAAAATCAGCGCTAGAAAGTCTTTCCTTAAATGATTTATCACTAAAAACCCTGGCAAACCTCTCTTCAATTGCAATCTGTTGTTCCTGCGACATGTTAATATGACATTTATCACAAAAATAGAACTTTTTAACTCGATAAACAAAAAAAATTGTTATAATTTTGTAGTTCAATAATTTATGAAGGTGAGTGATAACTGTTTTCATTGCGGTCAAGGGATAGAAAAAGAGAGAATTCTATTCGACGAAAAGACTTTCTGTTGCAACGGTTGCAAGTCTGTTTACGAAATTCTGAACATCAATAATTTAACTAATTTTTACGAGCTTAATAAAAGAGCAGGAATTCGCCCTGATGATCACTCTTCCCAATATGAATATCTGGATACCCAAGAGATTTTTGATAAAGTGACCGATTTCTCGGAAGGAGGTACGAGTTTAGTAACTTTTAAGATCCCTGTTATCCATTGTTCTTCCTGTATTTGGTTATTGGAAAGCCTTCATACATTAAATCCGAATATTAAGTACTCGCAGATTAACTTCACCAGAAAGACCTTACAGATTTCATTCAACCATAACGATTTAAAATTAAGCGAATTAGCTTCTTTTTTAACCAATTTAGGTTATAAACCTGTTATCAGCCTCGAAACGGCAGATAAAAACGTAGAACATTTAGATAAATCCTTACTGGTAAAATTTGCCATTGCCGCATTTGCTTTCGGAAACGGGATGTTTCTTGCTTTTCCGGAATATATTGGGGGCGAAGATTACTGGATGGAGCATTACAAAGGGCTTTTCAGGGCTCTAATGTGTATTCTGGCCATTCCGGTTGTGGTGTATTCGGCGTCCGACTACTATAAATCGGCCTGGTATGGACTGAAAAATAAGATCGTGAATATCGATGTTCCGATTGTTCTGGGAATTTTTGTTCTTTTCGGACGAAGTTTGTACGAGGTTGCCACCGATTACGGACCGGGATATTTTGATACCCTTTGCGGATTGCTTTTTTTCATGCTTTTGGGGAAAATTTTTCAAAAAAGAACCTATAACGCCCTTTCGTATGACAGAGATTATAAATCTTTCTACCCGATTGCCGTTACCAAAGTTGATTTTGAAGGAAAACAGGATAATATTTTACTCTCTGAAGTAAAGATCGGGGACAGAATTCTGGTAAGAAACCAGGAAATCATCCCCGTGGATGCCATTTTAATTAATGGCGAAGGAAATATCGACAACAGCTTTATTACCGGAGAAAGCGCCACCATCAGCAAACAGCCTGGAGATAAAATTTTCGCGGGAGGAAAGCAGATCGGTTCTTCTTTAGAGCTGGAAGTGATTAAAAATGTAGACCAAAGCTACCTTACTCAGCTTTGGAATAAAGAAGCTTTTAAGAAACACGAAACAGGACTTGACACGTTAACCAATAACATCAGTAAATATTTCACATTCATTATTTTAGGAATTGCCTTGATTTCAGGGATTTACTGGGCTACGGTTGATCTGGAGAAAATGTTTCAGGTGATTTCGGCCATTTTAATTATTGCCTGCCCTTGTGCGCTTGCCCTTTCTGCGCCATTCACTTTTGGTCATATCATGAGAATTCTGGGGCGAAATAAGTTTTATGTAAAAGATACGTTAACGATTGAAAAAATTGCCAAATTAGACACGATTGTTTTTGATAAAACCGGAACGATTACGCACAGAAAAAAATCAAATATAAAATTTGAAGGCTCAGCCATTAATGAATTTGATGTATCGAATATTAAATCTTTATTAAAAAACTCCAACCACCCTCTTTCTAAATCTTTATATGAATTTATTGACGTTAAGGACGACTATTTTCCGGTTGAAAAATTTCAGGAAATTTCAGGAAAAGGGTATGAAGCGAAGGTAAGAGGAGCTGTTTATAAGATTGGTTCTGCACGCTATAACAATCAGGAATCCAAAAATCTGGAAACAGCCGTTTATATCAGTAAAAACAATGAATTTTTAGGGAAATTTATCTTTAAAAATGAATATCGCGAAAATCTTAAGAGCTTATTCGGCAAGCTGACCAATTATAAAATTTTTATTCTGAGCGGAGATAATTCTTCAGAAGAAAACCAGTTGAAAGAACTCATTCCGAATTACAAAGAAATGGCTTTCAACCAAAATCCTGAGGATAAGCTTAACTATATCAAAGAACTTCAGAATCAGGACATGAAAGTAGCGATGCTGGGAGACGGACTCAACGACGCGGGAGCCCTGAAACAAAGCAATGTAGGAATTGCCATTGCAGACGACTCCAACAGCTTCACCCCGTCCTCTGATGTGATTATGAATGGTGAAAAAGTAGTGGATCTGGACCACTACCTGAACGTATGTAAAGGATCTATTACGATTGTGAAAATGACATTTATAATCAGTTTTCTTTATAATATCGTAGGTTTAAGTTACGCTGTTACAGGACACATGCACCCTCTCTTTGCGGCACTCATCATGCCTGCAAGTTCCATCACGGTGGTTTCATTCACGACACTTTCGACCTGGATTTTGGGGCGAAAATATTTCAGAAAACGTGCTTAAAAGCCCTTATTTAGACTGATTTTAAATTAGCTGAAAACCGTATTTCGTGATGAATGTCATTATTTTTCACTAAATTTGAACCCCGAAAATAGGTTAATTTTGTTGTCCAATGGATATTCTATATTTAATGATCTTATGCAGTGTTTCTTTGGCTGCGGTTTTCTTGATCGTGTTTATAGTGTATGCCCGAAAAGGACAGTTTGAAGATGATGAATCTCCTGCTGTCAGGATTCTTTTTGATGATGAAGTGAAAGAAAAAAGTAATCCAGGCAACAAAACAGAAGACGAAAAAGAAATAGGAGAAAATAATAAAATTGAAGAAAAAAGTGAATAGTTGATATGGAAACACAGAAGTTTAGTTATGACAACAGTATTGTTCGGGCATTCCTTTATGCGACCATCGTTTTTGGTCTTATAGGGTTTACGTTCGGACTTACGGCGGCATTAATGCTTTTCTACCCTGAACTTCCGGAATTCTTTTTCGGAACAGATGATACCACGATTAATAGTCTGGCATCTGGAAACATCCAGGGGTTGATAAACACGCATGGAGCATTTGGTTTTGGTAGAATCAGAATGCTGCACACCAACACCGTAATCTTTGCATTTGTATGTAACATTGTGTACGTCGGGGTTTATTACTCTACACAAAGATTATTGAAAACAAGAATGTACAGTGATACCCTTTCATGGATTCATTTCTGGACATGGCAGTTAATGATCGTTGCTACCTTCATCACATTCTTTATGGGGATTAATACTTCAAAAGAATATGCTGAGCACGAATGGCCAATTGATATACTGATTGCAGTATCATGGATCATTTTCGGGGTAAACATGATCTTAACGATCAAAAAGAGAAGAGTAAGACACCTTTATGTTGCCATCTGGTTCTATTTGGGAACTTGGGTTGCTGTAGCAATGCTTCACATCTTCAATAATTTAGAAGTTCCGTTATCTTTCACAGGTTGGAAATCATATTCAGCATACGCAGGAGCAAAAGATGCCATTGTTCAATGGTGGTACGGTCACAATGCAGTAGCATTCGTATTAACGACTCCGGTTTTAGGTTTAATGTATTATTTCTTACCTAAAGCAGCAGACCGACCTGTATTTTCATACAAACTATCGATTATTCACTTCTGGTCATTAATTTTCGTATATATCTGGGCTGGTCCTCACCACCTTCAGTATACAGCACTTCCGGCGTGGGCACAAGCTGTGGGAACAGGTTTCTCTATCATGCTTATTGCACCGTCTTGGGGAGGAATGCTAAACGGACTTCTTACACTAAGAGGTGCCTGGGATAAGGTAAGAGAAAATCCTATCCTTAAGTTCTTCGTTGTAGCGGTTACCTGTTATGGTATGGCGACATTTGAAGGACCGCTTTTGGCAACAAAAAACATCAACAAAATTGGTCACTTTACAGACTGGGTTATCGGACACGTACATTTAGGAGCACTAGGATGGAATGGTTTCATGGCATTCGGGGTGATCTATTATCTGGTACCAATCTTGTGGAGAACAAAATTATATTCTACGAAATTAGCCAACTGGCACTTCTGGTTGGGTACATTAGGAATCATTTTCTATGCGGTTCCAATGTATATTTCAGGATTTACTCAAGGTTTAATGTGGAAACAATTCAACCCGGACGGAACATTATTATGGAAAAACTGGTTGGATACGGTAACGGCAATTATCCCTTACTTTAAAATGAGATTTGTAGGAGGTCTATTCTACATTTCAGGATCTATCTTAATGGTTGTAAACGTTGTTGCAACGGTAAGAAAAGGATCATTCCAGAAAGATGTACCTGCAGAAGCACCTGCTTTGGCCAACATCGGAAACAAAAGAAAAGAAGGCGAAGGATTTCACCTTTGGTTGGAAAGAATGCCGACTTTATTAACAGTATTGTCTCTATTGACAATCTCAATCGGTAGTATGGTGGAAATTATCCCTACACTATCTCTTAAGAAAAGTGTACCTACCATTTCTGCAGTGAAGCCTTATTCACCGCTGGAATTAGAAGGTCGAGATATTTATATCCGTGAAGGTTGTAACGCTTGTCACTCTCAGATGGTAAGACCGTTCAGAGATGAGATCGTAAGATTCAACGGTAAAAACGGACAGTATTCTAAAGCAGGAGAATTCGTTTATGACAGACCATTCTTATGGGGTTCTAAAAGAACAGGACCGGATTTACACAGAGAAGGAGGTAAAAACCCAAGTTCTTGGCACTACAAGCATATGTATAACCCAAGATCTACATCTGCAGGTTCTATTATGCCTCGTTACCCTTGGTTGATCGCGACTAACCTGGACAGATCTAAAATGGTAGACAAAATGAAGTTGATGAAGAATACATTTGATGTTCCTTACACAAAGGCTCAAATTGATTCTGCCGATACATGGGCAAACAATCAGGCTTCGAAAATTGTAAAAGATATCTACTCAGAAGCAGCTGACCTGAAAGAGGCTTATGCGAAGAGACCACAAGGAGAATTAGAGAAAAAAGAAATTGTAGCTTTGATTTCTTATCTTCAAAGGTTAGGTACTGATATCAAGACCACGGAAATTAAAACAGCAAGTAATAACTAAACATTAAAGGTTCATCATGATTCCTCAGAACTTTAAAGATATATTATCCAATACAGAAAATGCTGGCTTTTACCAGACCCTGGCTCTGATTTTCTTTTTGCTGTTCTTCGTAGCACTTATAGTATACGTTTTTAGCAGGCCTAAAAAATATTATAAAGAAGAAGAAGAGGCGCCTTTGGGGGATGATGAAGATGATTTTAATTTAAAAAATTAAACTACTTATTATGAAACAAAGAACACCAGTTGTTGTAAACATTTTAATAATAGTTGGACTTTTAATAGTTTTCTATTATTTATTTGTACAAAGCTATGCGTTTTTAGGTTCGCCATATTTCTGGGGAACTGTAGTAATCGCTGGTATTTTAGCGTATATCCACAGTGCCATCGGAGATTTGATTGAAAATAATAAATTCAAAAAATTATCGCCGGAAGAAAAAACAGCGTATTTAACAGAGAAGAAAATTCCTTTCCTGAGAAGACAGTATGATGCTGCTTTCAAAAAGCAATCAGATTCTCATGAAAAAGATATCCTTATCGACCACGGTTTCGACGGGATTATGGAATTGGATAATCAATTACCAAAATGGTGGTTAGGGTTATTCTATTTTGGGACTGCTTTTTGTATTGTATACATATGCGCGTACTCTTTCACAGATTTTGCTCACCCTCTAAGCGAGTATGAGCAGGAATATAAAGAGCAGATTGCAAGTATTGCTGCTTACGAAAAAGATCAGCCGCCAGTAACCATAGAGACTGCTGTATTTTCTGAAGATAATATCGCGGCAGGAGAAGAAATTTTCAAGACTACTTGTGTTTCTTGTCACTCAGACGGTGGTAGAGGAGGAATTGGTCCTAACTTAACAGATAACTACTGGCATAATCAGCCGGAGAAAACATTATTCAAAAACGTATTCCACGTAGTTGAAAATGGAGTTACCGGTACTGCGATGCAGGCTTGGGGTAAAAATGGGGTATTAACAGGACGTGACATTCAGAATGTTGCGGCGTATGTTTACCACATCAACCAGGAGCAGAAACCAATTACTCCTGCTGAAGGAGGTGCTCCTCCTTACGGTGAGGAAGCACATTGGGAGAAACAGTAATTAGTCATTCAACTAAAGAAAATATTAAATGAAACATAATTTGTTATTAAATTTTAAATAAAAATAGGATAGCAAATTATGTTTCTTTTTTTTAAACAAATATTCACAAAATGTCAGACATAGAAGAAACAGAAGTACGCGGCGGACAGGGACAAGTTCTGGATCCTGAGACTTATCGAGATTCTATAGGCACGATGGATCGATCCGGAAAGAGAAAATGGGTTTTTCCAAGAAAACCGAAAGGTAAATTTACCAACTATAGAAATATTGTAAGTTATATTTTATTATTAGTTTATTTTGCAGTTCCGTTTATCACAATCAACGGAAACCCTTTAATATTATTCAATGTTATCGATAGAGAGTTCTATATCTTTGGACAGCCTTTCTATCCTCAGGACTTTTTTATTCTTACTTTAGGGGCCATTGCTTCTTTAATATTCATCATTGTATTTACGATTGCATTCGGAAGAATTTTCTGCGGGTGGATTTGCCCTCAGACAATTTTTATGGAATCGATATTTCGTAAAATAGATTATCTTATTGAAGGAGACCGGAACCGGCAGATGAAGCTCGACAGACAGGAGTGGAATACTGAAAAGATCTGGAAAAGAGGTTTGAAATGGACGATTTTCGTGATTATCTCATTAATTATTACCCATTTCATGTTTATGTACATTGTTGGGTATAAAGAGGTATTGGATATCGTCTCTCAAGGGCCATTTGCCAACCCTACCAATTTTATGGTGATGATTCTTTTTACTGCTGCTTTTTACTTTGTATTTGCATGGTTCCGAGAGCAGGTTTGTACTTTGGTTTGTCCCTACGGAAGATTGCAGGGCGTTTTAATAGATAAAGACACCATTAATGTTTTTTACGATTTTAAAAGAGGAGAAAACAGATCGAAGTGGAGAAAAGGAGAAGACAGAAAAGCAGCCGGGAAAGGAGATTGTATCGATTGCCATCAATGTGTGGTTGTTTGTCCTACAGGAATCGACATTAGAGACGGGCAGCAGCTGGAATGTGTAAACTGCACCGCCTGTATTGATGCGTGTGACGAAGTAATGGAAAAAGTTGGTCTTCCGAAAGGATTAATCCGTTACGCGTCCGAAAACGAGATCGAACAGGAAACAAAATTCAAATTTACCGGAAGAATGAAAGGTTTTGCCATTCTTCTTTTAGGACTTGTGGTATTTTTAGGGTATCTGTTGTCCAGCCGTGGAGAAATGGAAGCTAAATTCATTAAACCGGCAGGAAGTACTTTCTTTGTAAGAGACGGAAAAATTACCAATACGTACAATTATACTTTCCTGAATAAAACAAATGATAAGAAAATTGTTACGGTAAAAGTTATTTCTCCTGAGCATGGTGAAATTACGTACAGCGCATCCAGTAAAATTACCGTAGCCCGAGATAAAATTACAAAAGGAACGATTAATATCAGCTTCCCGGAAGAGGATATGAAACTGTCTAAACAAAATATCACGATTGGGGTTTATGATATGAAAGGAAAATTGGTAGATTCTTACCAAACCTATTTTGAAGGACCCTTTAAATTACAATTTTAAATTTTTGAAATGAAGAACTTTAGTTGGGGACACGGTGTTGTAATCGCATTATTGGCATTTATCGTTTTTATACTATCCATGATGTTTCTTTTTCCGAATGGACAAAAAAACTCTGAGATGGTAACCGATAACTATTATGAAGAAGAACTACAGTATCAGGATGTAATTGACGCAAAAAAGAGAGCAGACGACCTACCCGAAAAACCTACCTACAGCCAGAATGCCAACGGAATAAAAATTTCTTTTCCAAAAGATTATAATAATTCTAATACCACGGTAAAATTTGTTTTAAACAGAACCGACGACCAAAATCTGGATATTAAAAAATCTGAACAACTGGATGCAAATCAATCGATATTAGTTCCTGCACAAGTATTAAAAATGGGAAATTATACGTTGAGATTGATGTGGACTAAAGATAAAACAGACTATCGAATGGATTATGATGTGATATGGAAATAGCACTTATTGTATCGGCAATCGGATTAGGTTTTGCTTCCGGATTTCACTGTATCGGAATGTGCGGACCTATTGCCTTGTCGATGGGATTAACAAAAAAACAGGCGACCAATTTTTACCTTCAGAATCTTACTTACCAATTCGGAAGAATATTTATCTATGCTCTTCTGGGGGCAATTTTAGGAATTATTGGTGAAGGTTTTGAAATGGCAGGAATTCAGCAATATCTAACCATTGGTGTCGGTATTTTGTTGATTATTATGGCTTTACTTTCATTCGGCGGAAAAGATTTTGCCTCAAAAATTCCTTTTTTCTCGAAATTTTTATTTAAAGTTAAATCCAACTTAGGCAGATTACTTCAGAAAGCAGATTACCGTTCGAGGTTTACAACCGGTATTTTAAACGGATTTTTACCCTGCGGAATGGTTTATATGGCACTTACCGCAAGTCTCGCCAGCGGCGGAATATGGCAGGGAGCTTCTTATATGGCGTTATTCGGATTGGGAACCCTTCCGTTCATGTTTACTGTTGTACTGGTCGGAAACCTCATGAATCAGGCTTTTAGAATTAAGGTTTTAAAAGTTATTCCGGTCGTTATGATCATTTTAGGGGGATTGTTTATTATCAGAGGTCTCGAATTAGGAATTCCTTATATTTCCCCAAGAGCAGAAGCCATGAAGGTTTCTAAGGATAATCAGGGCGACTGCCACTTGCCGGGTGACCACAGCACGCACACCCATTCGAATACGAATTGTCATTAATTATACATAAAAACCATGAAAAGAACATTCTTTTTACTCTTTATCAGCCTTTTTGCCTTGCAGTCCTGTAAGATTAACTCCGAAATTGTGTATCATAAAGATGCTGCTTCTACCGCAATTACAGATATTGATATTAAAGATTTTATAAAAGAAATGAAGGCCATGACCCCAGATTCTCTGAAAAATAATGAATTTGGTGATATGGATAAAATTCCGAATGTATGGACAAGCTTCTACGATCTTGAAAAACAGCAGGGAAAGCTAAAAACCAAAAATGCAGATTCTTTGCGTCTGATGAAGAAAATGTTTTTAAAATCTACCAAAGAAAATAATGAGCCGACTGCTTTTGCTCTGAAGCTGGATCATTTTAACCAAAGTGATTACAAACAGCTGAATGCTTACACTCAACAGGAAAAACTGCCTCTGGATGGAAATATTTATAATCAGTGGGACGGAAAAACATTAATTATAAATACCGATAACTTTAATCTTAAAACGATGGAAGATGCCATGAGCAAAAATTCTCCTGCAGGAGGCTCTGAAAGCGAAGGCAGCACCAAAGGAATGCTTATGATGATGCTGAAACAGGTAGGTACGACTTTGAGATTCGATGGAAAAATAAAATCCATCACCGGAAAACATGACTGGCTGAAACAGATTGATGACCATTCCGTAAAAATAGAATACGATCTGGAATCGCTTTATGACAAAGAAAAAAAGCTGATCAATAAGGATAACAAAATTATTATTGTTACTGAATAAACAAAAACCACCGAAAATTTCGGTGGTTTTTTAATTTATTGACAAACCCTAAACCGACACTCGTCTCTCAATGAATCTATACATCATTAAATCGTAAGATCCCGAACGAAATTTAATTAAATTCATCTTATCTTATTAAAAATGAATTGCAAACGCTTTTTTATTTCAGTACATTTGAAAAAATAACTGCATGAGAAGGGTGAATAACCATGACAGAGCCCAAGTTGTTGAGATATTGTGTAAAGCTTTTATTGATGTGCTTATTCCCAATTCGATCAACTTTGTGATTAAGAAATCAGGAAACCGGGAAAAAAGGCTGAAAGCATTAATGGAATTTCAGTTTGATATGGCAATGCTTTATGGAAAAATTTTCCTTAGTGACGATGAAAAAGGCTGTATTTTATACCTTGAGGAAAAGGGTTCAGGATTAAAAAAGATTATTTTAGAAGCTCGACTTTTATTTAAATGTATTGGTGTAGAAAATATATTTAAAGTCTTAACAAGAGAGAAATTATTAAGCCAATATCATCCAAAAGAAAAATTTATACATCTCTGGTTAATGGCTGTTACGCCCGGAGAGCAAGGCACAGGAATCGGAACAAAACTGTTAAAAGAAACAATGGAACTCTATCCGGGAGAGCTGATTTATGTAGAAACAACCACTCCTGAAAACCGGACCTTCTACAAAAAAAATGGATTTACCATTTTCCATGAGACTTTTGAACTAGATTATCCACTTTATTTTCTGAAATATGTTTAATACCGAAATTTATCTCAGTACATTTATCAATATTCTGATTTTTATCGTTCTTCTCATTATCGTTTCTGTACAGCTATTTTTTGTATGGAAAAAAAGAGACCGGAATCTACATCTGCGATTTCTTGGGTTGGTGATCTCCGGAATTGTGTATAATGTGGTGGAAGGACTCCTTCCCGATGCACGATTCAGCGTTAATATTATTTCGCAGAATATCTGTGCCTGGGTCGTTGGCCTGGCGGTGGCTATTCATTATTTTATTTAGTCGCTCCTTAACAAATCCTTCTATCTAATTTATTTTTAGAAAAAGTACTAAAAAACAAGAGTATTTCTATTTGATAAAAAAAGGCAAGAGTTTTCTGTTTCAATATTTCCATCATTTTCT